>OGDN01000402.1_pt1 | contig 91236 bp, 71 predicted proteins | sample 1570271 | NCBI WGS metagenome assembly OGDN01 (sample SAMEA4384481, study PRJEB24528) | human gut metagenome | reverse complement strand
CATCTGACTGTTAATCAGAGGGTCCTTGGTTCAAGTCCAAGAGGAAGAGCAAAAAGGTTCATCATTATGATGAACCTTTTTTATTTTCAATCTTCTCTTATTTAAATTGTTACCGTTTCTGAAAGATCAGGCATCGGCTACCGCAAGGGTCAATATACTGATTTGGATACCGTTTATCCCCTGGAAAGTATCAGCACAGGCGGTTATGGTAGCTCCCGTAGTCAAAACATCATCCACAATAAGAATATGCCTACCCGTAAAACGATCGGGATAACGAAGCCAGAAAATACCATTTACATTCTCCCATCGTTCATAAGCCGATTTGCGAGTTTGCGTCTCCGTATGTCTTTTACGCGTTACGGAAGATGTATCTACAAGAATACCCGTCACAGAAGAGATTCCCCGGGCAATATATTCACTCTGATTATATCCACGCATCCGCTGTTTGCGTGGATGTAAAGGAACAGGCAGAATAACATCTATCCCGCAGAAAAAATCCGTAAGCGCTAATTCAGTTGCCATGAAACGCCCCATTACCTCGCCAATATCTTTTCTCCCACCATACTTTAACTGATGCAGAATACGGCGAAAATCACTCCCTTTGTGATAGAAAAAATAAGAAGTGGCACGTCCCAGAGGAATTTTCCCCCAGAACATACGTTCCACAGGATTATCTGCCACATGATGATAGTTTGTACGTGGCATATCCATATTACATCGTACACAAATAGCCTCTTCACCCTCTTGCAAAGGAGAGCCGCATACAACACAGTGACGTGGGAATAAGAGTTGAAGAAAAGACAAAAACCAAGTTTTAAATGCGTTTTCCATAACAAAGAATACAATTTACATATCCAATGGAGGTACCTCTTTGATAAGATTTAAAAATATCGGATGCAACAGTCCGTTGGTTGCCACAATATGATGACCGTCCATAAAATAGTCGTTACCATAAAAATCCGTAACTTTTCCTCCTGCCTCCAATACGATAAGCGCCGCAGCCGAATAGTCCCATTTACCCAGAAATGCTTCCAGCCAGCCGTCAAAACGCCCCGCTGCTATATAACAGATAGCCAATGCTGCCGAACCTGTCATACGTATACCTGCAACCTTACCGTATAGTTCGTGTATCAAATGTTCTCCGGTACGGGCATATTGTCCGGAATTATAAGGAAGTTCCGTCACTACAAAAGCTTCTTCTATACGCTGTATTGACGACACCCGCATCCGTTCCCCATTCATATAAGCACCTCCGCCCTGCCAAGCATAAAAACATTCGTCACGACAAGGGTCATAAACCACACCCAGCAACAATTCCTTTTCAGTTCTCAGGGCAATACTGACACAATAGGGTGCATTATCATGAATATAATTCGTTGTTCCATCCAACGGGTCTACCACCCAACAATAAGGTTCGTCGCGATAAACTGCCGAACCTTCTTCCACAATAAATCCGGCCTCGGGTAGTAGTGCCTTAAGCGCCGCAACAACCTTTCTTTCAGATTCTTTATCCACATAAGAAACATAATCATGTGCATGTTTCTCCTCCACTGCCTCCCGGCGGAAACCTTTCCGCTCCTGTTTCAGGAAGTATCCCGTCTCGCGGGCAATGCAACAAACCGTTTCAGTCAAAACTTTGAAATCTTCCATATATCCGGCTCTATTTATTCAACTTGTTTATAAATAACTCTACCCCGCCGGCTGACAGTCCATTCACCATTCTCCTGATGAACATTCTTTGTATCGTCATCTTCTACATTCCAAGCATATCCACCGGAAGGAAGACCACGACGATCCAGAATTTCATTTGGAACACTTTCTTCCGAGAAGAACAACTCCACTTGTGTAGAGTCTGGACTGAATACCAGGAATAACGTCCTCTGCGCATCGGCCACCGAAGTCATACGAATACCTTTTTCCCACAAACGAATACAGTCTCTCTGTACTTCACACCAAGTATATCCGGCAGAAGTAATACATCCGTGTTCGTCTTTATCATTTCCAACTACAGCTGTTTTCTCCGCCGCATCTTCAGCTTCCACCTTTTTCTCACGGCTACCGCCACAACTCACCAACAAAAAACAAACACACATTAAATAAAAAGATCTCTTTTTCATACTTATAGTTTAGTTGAATTACTAATTACTCACAAAAGTAAAAAGAAATAATCAATAAGTTCATTTTAGGTCTTATAATCAAGGATAACTTTTTATTGAAAAACCCGTCTTGCTATCCAAGCACATGCTTCGGCATCAGCCAGCGCATGATGGTGTCGCTCCAGTTGATATCCACAGTAAGCCGCCACTGTATGTAGCTGATAATTGGGCAATCCTTTAATGACACGCCGTGAAGCCAGCAAAGTACAGCAAAAGTCATAATCAGGATAATCCATACTATAAGTCCTGAAAACTGCTTTTAGACAACTCTCATCAAAAGCCTTGTTATGAGCTACAAGGGTCAATCCCTCAATCCGGGGAGCAATCTCCTTCCATACAGTAGGAAAAATAGGAGAACGGGCGGTATCCGCCAGAGTCAATCCATGCACACGAGTATTCCAATAGGTATAGTATTCCGGTTCAGGACGAATAAGACTGTAATAACTGTCTACGATCTCACCACTCCGTACTATAATTACCCCGACGCTACATACACTGGTACGCTGTTCGTTGGCTGTTTCAAAATCAATAGCAGCAAAAGTATCCATCAGGAAATATTAGGTTTGAGATATACCACTGTCTTTCTACTGCCATATTTGCGTATCAATCCTTCCGAAAGATAACGGTTCAAATCGGCCACAGCTTGATACTTCGTCTGTCCGGTCATTGTCTCATAATCTGTCCGGGTGATACATCCGTTGATATTAAGTATCGGAGTTGCAAATAATAATTCGTTAGACAGATGTTGTTTTTCCACTACACAGCTATATTTATTTTGTTAGATAATTGTTTAACAAAAGAATAATAATTTATTTGCAGTCAAAGGTACTAATAAATACCAAGGAATTGAATAAATCAAGTAATTCTTTCCAAAAGTCGCTAAACTACTTATCTGTTCTTATTTTTTTCTCTCTTCTCCCAATTTAACACATCTAAAATCAAAAACAACAGTTAACAGAATAAATGGTGCATAGCTTTAAATCTCAATCATAGCAAGGATATTGGTTCACTTAATAATAATTACTATTCTAATCACCATTACAATTTTTCTATTTCCCTATCCGTAATTGAAGCACCTGTCCATTTCGTGGCGTTGTAAAGATAGTAATGGATGGATTAATGATGCGCTTTGTACCTACGTCAGTATAGGAACTATCGTAAAGTTAGACGATTTCGGGACTATTCGTCCGGGACGAAATTGCAAATGCCAAGGAAGTAACTTCCGAAAATATTTAGCGGCAGAAAATCACCCTTACCCCGGGAAAACGATTGACAACAATGATTAAGGATGTAGGAATCACACGTATCTCAACCAATGGAAACGAAATAAGTTCAGGAAACGAAAATAACAGCGGAAGCAGTAACGATCCGAGAGAAGACCAAAATGAAAATCCCTTAGGATAATAGTTTCATTGAAGTAATATAAACTGTGATTAAAAGTATGCCAGAGCAGAATGATAATGAAAAATCTGTTTTGACATACCTTCAGAATATTCCCAAATTTGTTATATCTTTACCGCAAATTACACAACCATTACAATTAAACAATTACCGTTTATTTTTTGACTAACATAATTACCAATAACACACAACTATATTATTATGAAGAAAGTATTTCTATTTTTATTATTTGCAGGATTGCTATCGGCTGTTTATGCCAAGAACAATAATCAAACAGCGAGTGGAACAGAGGAACGCGAATTATGGGTGAATACACTCATAAAAATTGCAGATCCGGTATTATCAAACTTAGCAGACGGAACACTAAAAGCAAAGATGCCGTTAGAAGGCCTGAACAATAAGCGCCTATGGTCGGCACATCTGGAAGCAGTCGGAAGAACATTCTGTGGAATAGCCCCCTGGCTTGAACTAGGAGTCGATGATAGCCAAGAAGGACAACTCCGCAAAAAGTACATCAAACTGGCATTGAAAGGATTAGCAAATGCCGTAGACCCTTCTTCTCCTGATTATCTTGACTTTGGAACACCCTCTCAACCTTTGGTCGACGCAGCATTCCTGGCACAAGGACTTCTACGTGCCCCTAAGCAAGTATGGGGACAACTGGATGAGAAAACCCAAAGAAGAATGATTACCGAACTCAAACGTAGTAGGGATATCAAACCTTTTCAGAACAACTGGTTACTCTTCGCTTCTATGGTCGAAGCCGCTTTACTGGAATTCACAGGAGAATGTGATATAGAACGTCTGACTCAAGGCGTTTTTGCTTTCAGAGACGAGTGGTACAAAGGAGATGCCATATATGGTGACGGTCCACAATACCACGCCGACTATTATAACAGCTTCGTAATTCACCCCATGCTTACAGACGTTGTGTTGATTATGGATAAACACCAGCTTGAAGTTTCGGATTTCCTGCCTGTACAGGAGAAACGTTTTACCCGTTATGCCGAACAATTGGAACGCATAATTTCGCCCGAAGGAGCTTATCCGGTTGTCGGTAGATCTATCGTATACCGTGTCGGTGCATTTCATGCTTTGTCTCAAGCTGCATTATTACACAAACTACCTTCTACTGTAAAACCAGCTCAGGTACGTTGTGCACTATCTGCTGTCATCGAACGACAATTTGCAGCCCCCCGGACTTTTGATGATAAAGGCTGGCTGCGTATCGGTTTTGCAGGTAGTCAAATAAATATGTCCGAAGGATATATCAATACCGGCAGTTCTTACCTTTGTCTGTCAGGTTTTGTAGCTTTAGGACTACCTGCCAACGATGAATTCTGGAGTAATTCTTTTACTCCATGGACCGGATTGAAAGCTTGGAATGGAGAAGATGTCAAAGCGGATCATGCACTCAAATAGTATCTTACTTTTTTAAAATCTCGTTATTTCAATATTATAATCTGAAAATATAACTTTTTTTCCCTAAAAAAAGCACCAATACCCTCCTGTTACATTTATCTGGTGACAGGAGGGTATTTCATAAAAATGATAACTATAAGGCTTTAATACTGCACTTTACATTTTTAAAACAAATAAACATTATTTACTTTATTTAACCCTCCATAATTTAATACTTTTTAATTTTCTTTTAATAATTATTTGTTTTATATTAATAATTGTATATTTTTGCATCCAATTCAATAGTCGAATTCATTTCTGAATAAAATAATACACCTCCAGCCTTCACGACATTGTGACAATCTGCAGGGACTTTAAGAGTGAATTAAAACTATGTTAAACCTTAAAATTTATGATGCACAGTATGAAAACATGACCTTTTTATGGAGAGAGCAGGCATTCCACGATCTCAAAATCTTAAATCAAATCAAACAGGTAAGAATATCCTGTTATTACTAACACTAATTAAACACAAATGTATAAGAAAAACATCAAAAATGGGGTAAAACTATCCCATAGGGAATATTTTTTATATATGACGATATTCGGTGCTTTATGCTTGACACCTTCCTTGTCACGAGCAACCAATAACAGTATATATAATAAATACGAAAACGCTACTGTTTCTTCTACTCAACAAGCAACAGTAAAAGTCACAGGTAAAGTATTGGATACCAACGGTGAGCCATTACCAGGCGCTACTATTCAAGTAATAGGCACTCCACGAGGAGTGACTACAGATACAGACGGTAGCTTCAGCATTGAATGTAAAAAAACAGACAAACTAGAAATCTCATACTTGGGAATGCAATCACAAACTATTTCTGTAGACAAAAAGACTAATTTCGTAATCACTCTCGAAGATCAGGCAGACCAACTGGAAGAGGTAACAGTCGTTGCTTTTGCCAAACAGAAAAAAGAATCAGTATTAGGATCTGTATCTACCATTAAACCGGCAGAACTAAAAACTACCAGCAGTAATCTTACCACTGGATTTGCCGGTAAATTAGCGGGAGTCATCGCTTACCAACGAAGTGGTGAACCGGGTCAGGATAATGCAGAATTCTTTGTTCGTGGTATCACAACTTTTGGTGATGGTAGTGCCAATCCATTGATCTTGATTGACAATGTAGAACTTGAGTCTTCCGACCTCTCCCGATTAAATCCGGACGATATCGCCAGTTTCTCCGTATTGAAGGATGCTACAGCCACAGCCCTTTATGGTGCACGCGGTGCCAATGGTGTAATCTTAGTAACAACCAAGGAAGGGCAGGAGGGTAGAGCCAAATTATCTTTCCGTATTGAAAACTCCTTCTCTGGTTCTGCCAAAGATGTGGATATTGCTGATCCGCTTACTTTCATGAAGTTGCACAATGAGGCAGTACGCACCAGAGACCCATTTGCCCAATTACCTTATTTGGAAAGTGCGATTGCTGCACGCGAAGAAGGGAAGAACCCATATGTTTATCCGATGGTAAATTGGCAAGATATGTTATTCAAGAGGTCTACAACCAATCAACGTGCTAACTTAAACATCAGTGGTGGTGGTAATGTGGCTCGTTATTATATTGCGCTTACCTATGCAAAAGACAATGGTATCATGCGACAGAATAAGAATAACAAATTCAACAATAACATCAACAATAACAAATATGGGGTACGTACTAACGTAAATATTAAATTAACCAAGAAGACAGACTTGGCAGTGCGTGTCAGCGGTACATTTGACTCTTATCAAGGTCCTTTGAAAGGTGGTTCTGACATGTATAACCAAACACTGAACGCTAACCCGGTATTATTTCCCGCTACATTCCTCCCGGACAATCAGCCCAGCCATATTCATGCAAAGCACGTGCTCTTTGGTAACTATGGCGAAGGTGGTGAATACCTAAACCCATACGCCGAAATGTGTCGTGGATACAAGGAATCAGAAAACACATCAATCATAGCCCAATTAGAATTAAAACAAAACCTTGATTTCATTACAAAAGGTTTAAGAGCCCGTTTAATGGGAAACGCCACTCGTAAGGCTTCTTACGACGCCAGCCGTTCATACAACCCGTTTTGGTATTCTATAGGTACATATGACAAGTTTACAGATCAATACATTTTATCTGATCTAAATCCTGATAAGGGTACAGATTATTTGTCATTCGATCCGGGAAGTAAAAACGTGGAAAGTTCTATTTATATGGAAGCTTCCCTTTCTTACGATCGTAAATTCAAAGAACGCCATAACATTAGTTCCATGTTAGTATATACGGTACGTGAAGAAAAGAATGCCAATGCTGGTTCATTAATCAAATCACTACCTAAACGTAACATGGGATTAGCAGGTCGTTTCACTTATGATTATGACAGCCGTTATCTAGCCGAATTCAATTTCGGTTATAATGGTTCAGAGCGTTTTGACAAGAGTCACCGCTGGGGTTTCTTCCCCTCAGGTGGTTTAGGATGGGTTGTCTCCAATGAAAACTTTTGGCAAAACGGTGGCATCTCCAAAGTTGTAAACAAACTGAAGTTGAAAGGTTCTTATGGTTTGGTAGGTAATGACAACATCGGTAAGGACCGATTTTTCTATCTGTCCCAGGTAAGTATGAGCGGTAGCGGTATCAATTTCGGAACCAGTTTCAATAACGGTTACAGTGGCGTTAAAATCGAACGTTATGCCAATCCCTCCATCGGATGGGAAGTTTCACACAAACTAAATGTAGGTTTTGAAACTACACTATTTAACGACTTAGAAGTAAATGCGGAATATTTCAAGGAACGCAGAACCAACATTTTACAAGAACGTGCCGATATTCCCAGTATCGCCGGCTTCAAAACCATCCCGTATGCCAATATCGGTGAGGCCCAAGGAGAAGGTATGGAATTTTCCATAGACTATAACCATTCTTTCAATAAGAATCTTTGGTTGACAGTAAGAGGTAATTTTACTTATGCCACCAGTAAATATACCAAATATGAAGAACCTGCCTACGAAGATACTCCATGGTTAAGAAAAACCGGTCGGAAGTTAAGTCAACAAGAAGGCTACATTGCCGAACGTCTATTCATTGATGAAGAAGATGTGAAAAACTCTCCAAAACAAACATTCGGCGGACAACCTGTCATGGCAGGTGATATCAAATATAAAGATATCAATAATGATGGTTTAATTGATTCCCGCGATAAAGTAGCTATCGGTGCCCCGAAAACACCGGAAATAATCTATGGCTTCGGTTTCTCACTTGGCTATAGAGACTTTGATTTCAACTGTTTTTTCCAAGGTTCAGGTCAGTCCTCCTTCTTCATTAGCCCAAGTGATATTTCTCCGTTCAAATCGGTAACAACTGATGGTAAAAAAGGCAACAAAGCCTTATTACAGTTCATAGCAGACAATCATTGGAGCGAAACGAATCCAAACCCCTATGCAGAATGGCCTCGTCTGTCTGCCGTAGACATCGATAATAATAATCAGTCCAGCACCTGGTGGTTGCGCGATGGTACATTCCTACGTTTAAAATCAGCAGAAATAGGTTATACCCTACCTCAAAAATATACTAAGAAAGCATATATGCAAAATTTCCGTGTATACGTGAGTGGTACTAACTTACTTTGTTTTTCCAATTTCAAACTTTGGGACACCGAAATGGGAGGTAGTGGATTAAAATACCCCTTACAACGCGTGTTCAACCTTGGTCTTCAAGTTACATTCTAAAAACTGTATTACATATGAAAAAAATAATACTTTCTATATCATTGTTTATATCTTTGTTACTGGGAGGTACCTCTTGCAGTGACTATTTAGACATCGTGCCTGAAGGTACCCCAGGAATAGACAATGCATTCAGCAATCGAATTAATTCTTTCAAATACTTGCATGGTTGTTACAGCTATCTTCCTCAATGGGGTAATGCAGGCTATTCTTTAGGTTTTCTAGCAGGTGATGAACATTGGCTAATTCCCAAAGGAACAGGTATGATTGAAAGCCGTGTAAAACAGTATTGCTGGGACATAGGACGTGGTTCTCAAAACATAAACAAACCGTTAATGGATTATTGGAATGGTGCAGAAGGAGGTAACAATTTGTGGCAAGGCATACGTGATTGTAACATTTTTTTGGAAAACATACACAAACCGATGGATGTAGATGATTATGAACGCGACCGTTGGATTTCGGAAGTAAAATTCCTAAAAGCTTATTACCATTTCTTCTTGTTCCAATTATATGGTCCTATTCCCATCATGGAAAAAAATGTACCGGTAGATGCCACTACCGAAGATGTACGTCTATATCGTGAACCGGTAGATCAGGTAGTACAGTATATTTCCGATTTGCTGGACGAATCGCTTGAAAACCTGCCTGACTATATTATGGTTCCCGCCGAAGAAATGGGACGCATTACACGCCCCATTGCCAAGGCCGTAAAAGCACAATTATGGTTACTTGCCGCCAGTCCGCTATTTAATGGTAATACTGCATACAAGGATGTGACAGACAACCGTGGAGTAAAAATCTTTGCAACAGAATACGATCCAACTAAGTGGGAAAAGGCTGCTGTTGCCGCAAAAGATGCCATTGAAACAGCAACTTCCAAAGAACTCGGTGCAAATGCTGCAGAACTTTACTATTTCACTGAAAGTATCCGTGGTATTTCAGATGCTACGATTCAACAACTCACCATTGGTGGTTCTGTAACTGAAGATGACTGGGCAAACAATCGTGAAATTATTTGGGGGAGTGTACAGGAAAACGTAAACGACCTGCAAACTTTATCTATAGCATTAAGTAATAAAGGTGCTTATTATACAGCCCGTGCACTGTTGTCCCCTACCATGAGTGTGGTAGAAAATTTCTACTCCTCCAATGGTGTGCCTATCTCGGAAGATAATAGTGCTTTTTGGCAAGAAATGTATCCCCGGCGTTATGAGTATACCCAAACTCCAGCAGACGGAAACAATATCTATTATTTCACACAAAACGAAACAACCGGCATCATTAATCTTAACCGTGAGCCTCGCTACTATGCATCCTTGTTCTTCGATCGTTGTACTCGATATGCCTCCGGATACAAGGATGACACACAAGCAGAATTGGCTCACTATAAGATGAGACGTAAAGAAAGTGGCGGTTTATTAGACTCCGAAGACCACTCCATTACAGGATACCTGAACAAAAAAGTATGTAGCTATAAGTCTAGCTTGACAAGTAGCGCATGGAGCCCTAAACGTTACCCATTTCCTATCATCCGCTTGGCAGATCTGTATCTAATGTACGCTGAAGCTTTGAACGAGACTATGGAGACTCCTAACGAAGAAGTATTTAAATATATTGATTTAGTTCGTGAACGTGCTGGACTAGAAGGGGTAAAAGAGTCTTGGACTAAATATTCCACCCATCCCAATAAGCCAAATACTCGTGACGGAATGCGTGAAATTATCCGTACTGAACGTCTGAACGAATTGGCAGGTGAAGGAAAACGTTTCTGGGATCTACGTCGTTGGAAAATAGAACTTCCCCAACAAGTAATGGGTTGGAATATAAACGGCGAAAATGCAGAACAATACTATAGACAAGTCGTTGTCTTCAACCGGCCTAGATATACTTATAAAGATTTCTTATGGCCAATTAAGTTACAAGATATTCAACGCAATCCGAATTTGGTTCAAAACCCCGGTTGGTAATCCTTTTTTGCTATTCATAAACTAAATGAAAAAACATATGAAAAAAATAAACTATAAACTAAAAATAACAAGCCATTTGTCGGTTATTCTACTTAGTTTGTTCCTCCTGACAGCATGTAATGAGGAAACCAAACTCGGAATGGAGCCTACTGATGGCGTGGCACCTGGTATTCCCACCAATATTACGGTAGAAAACATAAACGGCGGTGCCATCATCCACTTTATCGCTCCTCTGGATGATGATTTACTCTATGTAATGGCAACCTACACCATAAACGGCGTAGAACGGACTACCATGGTTTCTCCTTTTACCGACTTCCTAAAGGTAGAAGGTTTTATGGAAGGAGAATATCAAATAAAATTGAATTCCGTAGATAAAAGTAAGAATGTATCAGAGCCTGTAATGGTAACCATCAATCCTACCATTCCACCAGTGAAAGCCATTTTTGAATCCATTAAGATTGAAGAATCTTTTGGTGGTGTTGTACTACATTGGGAGAATGAAACAGAAGCCAATGTCATCATTGAAGCTTTTGAAGAGAAAGAGGGTGAATGGATTTCTGTAGAGAATTTCTATACAAGCGCCAAAGATGGTAAAGGAGTACTACGTGGTTACTCTGCCAATCCGGTAAACTTCAAGTTCCGTGTACGTGACCGCTGGGATAATTATTCTGAATTCACAGAAGTACCCGAAGGCGGTTATTTACCTTGGAAAGAAGTAGAAATCAGCAAGAAATATTTCAAGAAACTAGGTTACTATCTGCCAGGAGATGCCACTGAACTCAATTCTTCGTATACCATTGACCGAATTTGGAACGGGAATACTACGGAAAGTAACTGTTTCCATTGCGGTGGTAATAAAGGTATAGGGTTATGCGTAACTTTTGACCTAGGTCAGGAAGTAAAACTTAGCCGTTTCAAAATGTGGCAACGTACAGCCAACGCTTCTTTTATCTACAATCATAACAACCTAAAGCGTTACAGTATCTATGGTTGTAACGAAATCACGGAGTGGATGAGATATGACTCCGGTCAAGAGGATGAAAATGGAGAAGTATGGCCTACTTTTGAAGGCTGGAATCTGATTATGGAAGATGTACACTGCTATCGTCCTTCCGGATTTGACAGCACTGTAGTAACAAACGAAGACAAGGAATATATTTTGGGTGGTGATGAACACGAAGTACCAATAGAAGCTCCTTCTTTCCGTTATATCCGTATTCTCATGCTCGAAAACTGGTCAGGTGGTACCATCGGACAGATTGAAGAGATGTCATTTTGGGGGCAGATAATCAATGGAGAACAACCTAACGAATAATTATTATGAAAAATATTTTAAAATACATAGCCGGTTGTATAGCAGGACTTACCATCACCGCTTGCGGTGATATCTATGAAGTCCACGAACAATATATTACCGAGGGTGAACGAACTTACATCGGACATGCCGACACCGTATATGCTCAAGGTGGTTTCAACAAAGTAAACTTAGTGTGGAAACTTAACGTTGACCCACGTATCGAAACATGTGTCATTACCTGGAACGGTTGTGAAACACCAGTAGAAATCCCCGTTAACCGTTCTGTAGAATACATGAATCATGTATTGGAGATTCCGGAGGGGCAATACATATTTTCTCTTAAAATGAGAAGTAAATCGGGTGAAGAATCACTGACAGAAACCGTTGAAGGTGAATCTTATGGCGCACTTTATCAAGCTCGCCTGACACAACGTATCATTACCTCCATACTTGCCACTCCCGAAAAAGGAGTGACTATCGAATGGAATGCGGAGGAAGGCTGTAAAAAAACAGTTCTTTCTTATATCAATATCAATGGTGAAAAGAAAACGGTGGTAATACCAGAAACAGAAACTACCACAATCATCACAGACTACGTAATGGGAAGTGAATACGAGTATTACAGTGCTTACGCTCCAGAGATCAATGCTTATGAAGATATCAATTCTCTATCGAAAAAGGGGAATTTCCCGGCTCATTACACTCTTTCCAAGTCTGAATGGGACAATACGTATCATGTGCTCTATGAAGACATAGACCGTACAGGATGGCTGGTTACCGCTAGTACAGAAGAGCTTGAAGGAGAAGGGGCTACAAATGGTCGTGCCATCGCTCTGATAGACGGAAACCTAAAAACATTCTGGCATTCTCAATATAAGGGTGAAGGTGCTAATCCTCCCTGTCCACACGATATCATCCTGGACATGCAACATGAGCAGGAAATCATTTCTGTAGAGTTGGCAAGACGGGAAAAGAACAAGGATACACGTGAAGTAGAATTTTCTATCAGTAACGATGGCATAACTTGGAGTCTATTCGGTAGTTTAACATTTCCAAACAATGCCAATCCCAACTCACAAATTCTGTTATTGCCAACAGCTGTAAAAGGTCGTTATTTGAAAGTCTCAGTAGTCAATAGTAATAATGGTGTTAATGCAAGTATCGCAGAAATTATGTTCACTGCTCCTCCAAGATAAAGGAATAAATACTTTCTGAAAATAAGATGAAAGGCAACTGCTAAATACAGTTGCCTTTTTATATTGAGACCAATTGTAATCTATAAATTGAATTCATACAATGAACCAAAACAACAAATCGTTCTATGCTCAGCAATAGATACTTTAGACCAAGGAGTAATAGAAGTCCAAAGAGCAAGGTCATGTAAAGTTGCCGGATAAGAAGACATTCCCTTTATTCCCTCTTCCAGTGCCTTGAGCATAATATAGTCCATTCCTTGATGATGAGTATCCCGGAGTAAAGCTTCTTTTCCCCACTGTCTCCAATACCTGTGTTCATAGTAGTCTATATAGGAGATGTCATCTTCCCAAACTTCCTCGGGACTATTCCCCTCTATATAAATCTGACGATGGTCTCCCTGCCAAATGCCTTTTGTGCCCTGTACCTCAAAATCCAGACTACGAGGACGAGGTAAAGTTGTGTCATGAGTCAATAATACAAGAACACCCTTTTCTGTTTCCAACTGTGTAGAAACTATATCACCCATTGTTATTCTTACTTTTTCGTCTCCCCCCAGTTCCCTAATCCGCTGTAACATACCTACAGACTTGGAAGCAAAAGAAGTCAGAAATTTAATCCGATCAGTTCGATTGATACCCGCAATCATACATAAAGGAGCTAAACCATGTGTCGGATAAATATCGCCATTATCACATTGATAAAATTTACCTCGCCAAATACTTTCCGTCTTTTCACGGTTACCGATATTTCCAACATCATCCAACAACAAAGAACGTAAGTCATGACGATATCCTCCACGCATATAAACAATTTCTCCAAATATGCCATTAATTACCATCTCATGAACAGCCATAACCTCGCGCAGAAACAATGTATTTTCCAAAGGATAAATACGACATCCTCTTTGCTCAGCCAAATCTATCAACGGCTGATATTCATTGAGATAAAGTCCGCCTTTTATTTCCAAAGCAACATGACATCCCCTGTCTACACTCTGCATAGCATGTTTTACATGATATTGCCATGGAGAAGTCACAAAAACCAAATCAGGTTTATGAACATCAAGCATATTCAGATAATCGTCATTCCCGTTGTTGTAACAAACGATATCAGGAATACCTACATCCGAAATTTCCGGATCAGCAACTGCAACAATTTCAAAAAAAGGTATATGCCGTAACAATTTCAACAATTGCATGCCCCGATATCCTACCCCTATAAAAGTAGTTTTAATTTTCTCCATACTTTTACTTCTCTATTTTAACAACTTTACGGTTCACATTTATGACAACCAGATCATCTATTCTGATATGATAATGATCCCATTTATACCTCCTAATCCGGTTGGCAAAAATACAAAAAACAACAATAGTAACATACGAAAGCGAACGTTCTTCCACACTTTATGGAGAATTATTTAATTCGTTCAAAATAAGGCAAACGCTCCAGTGGAACTCCTATTTCTATAACTTTCGGTCCTCGGATTTTTTTCCCCATATCATCCCGCCATACACCCTTAGGAAGTTTTACTTTTCTATGAGTACCTTTTACCACCATTGGAGCTATTAAATATTTATCTCCTAACATAAACTGATCATGACACTCCTCAAACCCTTGATGAGGGAAGCTATATTCCAGATGCCGCACAATTGGTTCTCCTGTCTGAGAAGCATGAACAGCCGTTTTCAATATATACTCTCCCATCTGCTCATGAAATCCGGCAAACTTACAACAGATATCCAGATGTTTTTTATCAAGAATACGCCAAGGGGCTACCGAAAACTGCATCATTGGCATCAACGCATGTATCTGACAGGAACGTACAATCAATTCCTGATCAAAATTACCGGTATCAATATTTAAAAAAGAGTTGAACTCTCCTCCACCAATCATATCGGGACAAGTATAAGCATGTCCCAATAAACCAGCCGCAATCATATCGGGTATCAGCAGGGAAGAAGAATTCCAGGAATAAGATTTATCACCCAAACGCTGTACCAGCGCCTGACCTCCCAATTTGAACGAAGTACGATATTCATTGTATGGAAATTTAAGTCCCAACTCTGCCCATTTTTGCGAAAAAGTACAGGCATTAGCCACCGGATCATGGAAAGTATACTCTCCGGTAAAATGCACTACATCTCCTGCATCAAATTTAAAACCATCAACGCCATACTTTTTTTGTACATCACGCAATTGTCCCTCTAGATAAGAGACTACTTCTGGATTTGTCATATCATAGCAAGCACTTACTCCATTCCACCAATTAATCATGGCTGGAGAATTATTGTTTTTCTTTTTCACCAGATATCCTTTCTTCGCCAGCAAACGGAACTCTGGACTATCAGGCGAAACAAAGGGACATATCCACAACATCACTTTAAAACCCTGCTCATGCAAGCGGGTGATCATTCCTGCCGGATCAGGAAATTTGTCAGGTTTAAACTCAAAATTACCATAATATTTCTGCCAGTTATCATCTATCATAAAAATATCGGTAGGAAAACCATTTGTTAAAATATCCCAAGCATATTTCTCTATATCAGCCTGATTCTGATTATACATCAACTCAATCCATGTATTATACTGTGGTTTGGAAAAAAATAGATCTGTAGGAATATTTCCTGAAGGCGGGAAATATACGGCAGAAGCTGCAAGATAAGCATCCTTTAATGTTGTTCCGGCAGAAACCGCATTCAGCTCTATATAATCAGAACGAAGGATCAATGTATCATTCTGTAATCGGAAACAAAAAGGTTGTTCGCTCCAAACATAACGTCCTTCTGAGGATAATAACAACGGAACAATCTGGTTATTTAAATTTACCTTGCCTAAATCATACCATTCCGTCGTCGAGGCAAAAGGCATACGGCTGCCCAATGCAACCAGTCCTCCCCACCATTTTTCATCGTTCAGAGGCGCTACAATCGTTTCGTACCTCTGTGCCATCACTGAAAACACTGAATACAGAGCCCCAACAAATAAAAAGACTTTTCTCATGTAGGTTTCAATTTAAGATTAGTGTTTCTCTTATATACTCATAAAGAGATTGTCAATAATTAAAATACTCACTGCAATATTAGAAATAAAATAACAATTAACAATAAGAAGCGAGCAACTTTATTTCTATCTTTGCCACCAACGAAAACTTCAACTCAGAAAAATCATGGAACATCCTCTTTTTCAATTCCAATATTGTCCGAAATGTGGTTCAAAGCATTTCGAGGTTCATAATGAAAAATCAAAGCAATGTACCGACTGCGACTTCACTTATTATTTCAATCCTTCGGCTGCCACGGTAGCACTAATTTTGAATGAACAGAACGAACTTTTAGTGTGCCGACGCGCTAAAGACCCCGCTAAGGGGACTCTTGATCTTCCCGGTGGCTTCATCGATATGGCAGAAACAGGTGAGGAAGGCGTGATGCGTGAAGTGAAAGAAGAAACAGGTATGGAAGTTATCAAAGCGAACTATCTGTTTTCATTACCTAATATTTATATCTATTCAGGTTTTCCTGTACATACACTGGATATGTTTTTCCGCTGCACGGTGACAGATACCTTGCACTTGAAGGCAATGGACGATGCTGCTGACGCTTTCTTCATACCGTTGAAAAAGATAAATACCATGGAATTTGGCCTAGGCTCAATCCGTAAAGGATTGGAAAAAGCACTGAATGAAGATCTTATCCATCCATAAAGCATATTCCGAGATAGGGTATTCCATATCTTAAAAAGAATAAACAAATGAAACAAAATTCGGTCAAAATCTGTATTTTTGTAAAATACTCAATATAGTAAAAGATGAAACATAAAACCTCCCGAATACTTTGTACGATACTTTGCTGTGTATCTCTGTTTGCCACCGCCCAAACAAACAATAAAATAGAATCTCCCAAGAGGCTTTATCAGGAAGGAGAAACTCTGTTCCAACAAAAAGCATACTCAGCTGCTATTTCCCCGTTACAAGCGTTTGTAAAACAAACGGATGCCAAAGGGAAACCTTTATCTTCCACCGGAGAAAGGGAAGAAGCAGAATATATGCTGGTTTGTGCCGAATATGAGCTGAAAAACCCGCAAAGTATAGAACATCTTCGCGATTATCTGGAGAACTATCCCGATACTCCTCATGCCAACCGCATTTATGCTCTCATTGCATCCGCCTATTTTTTTGAAGGGAAATATGACAATGCATTGGCAATGTTCAATGCTGCCCGACTTGATCTGTTAGGCAATGAGGAAAGAAATGATATGACCTACCGTATGGCAACCTGTTACCTGAAAACTGATAATGTAAAGGAAGCTGCTATCTGGTTTAAAACCCTGCGTAATACCAGCCGTAAATATGTAACGGACTGTACCTATTACCTTTCTTACATACGTTACACCCAGCAACGATATGATGATGCCCTCAGTGGATTTCTATCTTTACAGGACAATTCCAAATACAAAGCGTTGGTACCTTACTACATCGCTGAAATTTATTTGATAAAAAAGAACTACGACAAAGCCGAAATCGTAGCACAGAATTACTTGTCAACTTTCCCAAATCATGCGTACACAGGAGAAATGTATCGTATACAAGGTACAGCTGATTATCATTTCGGTAAGTACCATGAAGCCATCAGAGCCTTTGAAAAATATCTTGAAAACAATACGGAAACAATCCACAGAAGAGATGCACTTTACATGCTAGGAATGTCATGTTATCAGACCGGAGTATACACCCAAGTGCCTGTCATTCTGGGTGAAGTGACTACCGAGAAAGATGTTCTGGCACAGAATGCCTGGTTACATATAGGACTGGCATATCTTCAATTGTCTGACAAAAACAAGGCACGCATGGCATTTGAACAAGCCGCCATTTCCGATGCCGATTTAAAAGTCAAGGAACAGGCCGCCTATAATTATGCACTCTGCATACACGAGACCTCTTATTCCGCTTTCGGAGAATCGGTTACGGTCTTTGAAAAGTTCCTCAACGAATTCCCTCATTCGCAGTATGCCGACAAAGTCAGTAATTATCTGGTGGAGGTGTATATGAATACCCGCAGTTATGATGCAGCTTTGAAATCCATCGAGCGCATCACGCATCCCAGCAAGGCTATCCTGGAAGCCAAACAAAAAATTCTGTTCCAACTCGGCACACAGGCTTTCGCCAATACACAGTTTGAACAGGCCATCAAATCTTTCAGCCAAAGTATTGCATTGGGGCAATATAACCTTCAGACCAAAGCAAACGCTCTTTATTGGCGAGGCGAATCATATTACCGATTAAGCCGTATGCAGGAGGCCGCCCGCAACTTCAACGACTACCTGGTAATCACCCCTCAAAAAAATACGGAAATGTTTGCGCTGGCCTATTATAACCTGGCCTACATTGCTTTCCATAAAAAAGAATATACCACTGCACAAGACCGTTTCCTTAAATTCGTACAACTGGAGAAAAGCGAAAATTCCACATTGCTTGCCGATGCCTATAACCGTATCGGTGATTGTTACCTGCACGTGCGCCATTTCGATGAAGCCAAGCAATATTATACCCGTGCCGAAAAATTAGGAACACCTACAGGCGATTATTCCTATTACCAGTTGGCGCTGGTAGCTGGTTTGCAAAAGGACTATGACGAAAAAGTGAATTTATTGAACCATTTGGCAAGTAAATATCCCAACTCGCCGTATGCAGTGAATGCACTTTACGAAAAAGGACGTTCTTATGTACAGGGTAATAACAACAGCCTGGCGATTGCCACATTCCGCGAATTGCTGAGCAAATATCCCGAAAGCCCCGTCAGCCGGAAGGCAGCTACTGAGATCGGCCTGCTATATTACCAGAATGATGACTATGACCGAGCGATTGAAGCATATAAATATGTCATCACCCAATATCCAGGCAGTGAGGAAGCACGTCTTGCCATGCGTGACTTGAAATCAATTTATGTAGATGCCAACCGTGTGGATGAATTTGCAACGCTCGCCTCACAAATGCCGGGAGAGATACGCTTTGAGCCCAGTGAACAGGATTCACTGACCTACATCGCTGCCGAGAAAGTGTACATAAAAGGCGAAATAACCTCTGCAAAAACAAGTTTCACCCGTTATCTGCAAAGTTATCCCAATGGTGCATTCAGTTTGAACGCCCACTATTACTTATGCCTCATCAACAAAGACCAAAAGGATGAAGAAGGTATATTGGAACACGCCGGGAAGCTACTTGAATATCCCGACACTCCTTATTCCGAAGAAGCTTTGTTAATGCGAGGAGAGATATTGTTCAATCGCAGGCAATATGGACAAGCACTTGCCGATTACAAACAGTTACAAGCTCGTGCCGCCACTGCAGAGCGACGACAATTGGGGACTACCGGGGTACTACGTTGTGCCGTACTGTTGAAGGATGACGTAGAAGTGATACATGCCGCTACCGCTTTACTTGCCGAAGCAAAGCTGACCCCAGAACTGAGCAATGAGGCATTGTACTATCGTGCCAAAGCCTATCTGAACCAAAAGGCGGTGAAAAAAGCGATGGACGACTTGAAAGTGTTGTCAAAAGACACCCGTACTCAGTATGGCGCAGAAGCTAAATACCTGCTGGTACAGCAACTGTACAATGCCGGTGAACTGGTTGCGGCTGAAAAAGAGATACTCAACTTCATCGACCAGAGTACCCCACATGCCTATTGGCTGGCACGTAGTTTTATACTGTTGTCCGATGTGTATGTAGCAATGGACAAAAAGCTGGACGCACGCCAATATTTATTGAGTCTACAGCAAAACTACCAAGCAGATGATGATATTGCAGTAATGATTAACGAACGGCTGGAAAAGTTGAAATAATTCAAACATTTGATGATTATGAGAAAAATACAATATATCCTCGGAGGATTAGTCTTATTAGCCTTCCCTTTAGAGACTCAGGCACAAAAACAATCCAAAGACTCTACGGTAAACCGTACGGTCGTTGTGGAACAAGAATATAACCCAGATATTATGGACGCATCTAAAATAAACGTGTTGCCACAGGTTGAGCCACCCACTGTGAGTAAAAAAATAGTGGAGTATGATATCACCTTAATACCTACGGGGCAAATTCCGACAACTGTGATGCAAGTATATACAGGTAAAGAAGCACAGACAAAGGTCCTGCCTGGATACATTCGTATGGGCTATGGAAGTAAAGGGAATTTAGATATGCGAGCCAACTACCTGTTTACATTTTCAGATCGAGACCGACTAAATCTGACTTTACACATGAACGGTATGGATGGCAAACTGGAACTGCCGGATAATCTTGGAAAATGGAACGCCTATTATTATCATACCTATGCAGGTATAGACTACACACACACTTTCAAAAAAGTGGATATGAATACAGCCGGTAACTTTGACCTGAGTAATTTTAATTTTCTACCAGGTTCAGTTAATAATAAGCAGAAGTTTACTGCCGGTAGCCTGCATTTCGGGGTAAAATCTACTGGCGACGAACTGCCTGTTCAGTTTCGTGCAGAGACTAACCTGTTGCTTTATGGCCGTCAACATGAATTGAGTTATATGGATACGAAGGAATCTATTGTACGTACTCTGGCAGAAGCAAGCGCTCCTATCTCGGAAGAACAGTTCATCGGAGTAGCATTTGCCATGGACAATGCTTTTTATAAAAACAATCTATTTGAAGATTACACCTCGTTAAATCTGACTCCTTACTATCTTTTTAAGAATGACGATTGGAAAATCCGCCTGGGAGTCCACGTAGATTTCTCCTTTGGTTTTGGAAAAAAGTTCTATGCCTCGCCGGATGTAATGGTGCAATATACATTCTCTGACAGTTACCAACTCTATGCGCAAGCTAAAGGAGGAAAGCAGTTGAACGATTTTCGTCGGATGGAAACCATCAGTCCCTACGGACAGACAATGGTGCAGCCGGAAGCCACTTATGAGCAATTGAATACTGCTCTCGGCTTCAAGGCAAGTCCTGTCACTGGATTGTGGCTCAATTTTTACGGAGGATATCAAAATCTTAAAAACGACTTGTTGCAAATGCAATTTTCCATTTACAATAATTCGGAAGATTACCCCCATGCACTGTTGTTGGGTACGGCTAACACACACAATATATATACCGGTGCAGAACTAAGCTACGATTACAAAAATCTCATTTCATTCTCTGCCTCAGGAATTTATCGTAATTGGAGTATCAACTATGAAGATATCAACAAGGGCGGTCTGCTTTTCAAGCCCTCCCTTGAAACAAAATTCGAGATAAACTTCCAACCGATATCCGTAGCATCAATTAACTTTGGTTATCAGTACATCAATCGTGAAAAAATGGAAGAAAGGAAAGTCAATTCGGTGAGTAATCTATATTTAGGAGGAAATTACGAATTTTTCAAAGGAATTTCTGTTTACATACGCATCAATAATTTATTAAATAAAAATTATCAATACTATTGGGGATATCCCACTGAAGGAATTAACTTCCTCGGAGGAGTAAACTTTAAGTTTTAATCGTAAAAATAGAAGAAGATATGAACAAAAAAAATCATTTTTGCTAAATTCTCCTTATATTATAAGGTGAGAAGTTGGTTTTTTTCCTACTTTTGCGGGCAAATAGAGTGGCAGGAGTCACTATAAAACAGAAATTTATGCAAAAAAACCTTGTCATTGTCGAGTCTCCGGCAAAAGCAAAAACCATTGAGAAATTCCTGGGAAAAGACTATAAAGTCCTTTCCAGTTATGGTCATATACGTGATTTGAAGAAAAAAGAATTTAGTATTGACGTCGATAAAGATTTCAAACCACATTACGAAATCCCGGCAGATAAAAAAAAGGTTGTAGAAGAACTGAAAACCGAAGCCAAAGATGCTGAAACTGTATGGTTAGCATCTGATGAGGACCGAGAGGGAGAAGCTATCGCATGGCATTTATACGAAGTACTAAAACTTAAACCGGAAAACACCAAACGTATTGTTTTCCACGAAATTACTAAAGAAGCTATCCTAAAAGCCATTAAACAACCACGCAATATCGATATCAATCTGGTGGATGCCCAACAGGCACGCCGCATTCTGGACCGTATCGTAGGTTTTGAACTTTCACCTGTATTGTGGAAAAAAGTAAAACCTGCCCTTTCGGCAGGTCGTGTACAATCAGTTGCCGTACGTCTCATCGTAGAACGGGAACGAGAAATACAAGCTTTCCACACAGAGGCTTCCTATCGTGTGACTGCCATATTCCTTGTACCGGATTCTGAAGGTAAGTTGGTAGAGATGAAAGCCGAACTAGCCCGCCGTCTCAAAACCAAAGTTGAAGCGCAGATGCTTCTAGAACGTTGTAAAACTGCAACGTTCACCATTAATGATATTTCTACCCGCCCGTTGAAAAAAGGACCTGCTGCTCCTTTCACGACTTCTACCTTGCAGCAGGAAGCTGCCCGTAAACTAGGGTTCACGGTAGCCCAAACCATGATGGTAGCTCAACGATTGTATGAATCAGGAAAGATTACTTACATGCGTACTGATTCTGTAAACTTGTCGGAACTTGCAGTGAACAGCAGTAAGGAAGTTATCACTAAAATGATGGGTAACCGTTACGTATATTCACGTCATTTTGCGACCAAAACCAAAGGTGCACAGGAAGCGCATGAAGCTATCCGTCCTACCTATATGGAAAATGCTAAAATAGAAGGTAGTCCACAAGAAAAAAAACTATATGACCTAATCTGGAAGCGTACCATCGCTTCACAGATGGCTGATGCGGAATTGGAAAAGACCACTGTGACCATTGGTATCAGTAATGATACAGATACATTCAATGCCACCGGTGAAGTAGTTAAATTCGACGGTTTTCTCCGTGTTTATCGCGAATCTTACGACGAAGATATGGAACAGGAAGATGAAACGCGCCTGTTACCTCCTCTTAAAAAAGGACAAACGTTGCAACGTGAAGACATCATGGCTACCGAACGTTTTACGCAACATCCGCCTCGTTACACGGAAGCAAGCCTTGTACATAAACTAGAAGAATTAGGGATCGGTCGCCCGTCTACATATGCTCCTACCATTTCAACTATCCAACAACGCGAATATGTAGTAAAAGGTGAAAAAGAGGGCCAGGAACGTGCCTACAATGTACTCACATTACAAAATAATCAGATTATTGACAGTACCCAGACTGAAATTACAGGAGTAGAAAAATCCAAATTATTACCAACCGATACAGGTACAGTAGTCAACGACTTCCTGATGGAGTATTTTCCTAATATCCTTGATTACAATTTTACAGCAAATGTAGAAAAACAATTCGACGAAATAGCTGAGGGAGAAGAACAATGGACTACCATTCTAAAACATTTCTATACAGATTTCCATCCGTCAGTAGAAACTACACTTGCCACCAAGAACGCTCACAAAGCCGGTGAACGTATCTTAGGTAATGATCCTGCCAGTGGGAAACCAGTTTCTGTAAAAATCGGACGATTCGGTCCCGTTGTACAAATAGGAACAGCAGGTGATGAAGAAAAGCCTCGTTTTGCACAACTGAAGAAAGATATGTCTATCGAGACCATCACTTTAGAGGAAGCCCTGGAGCTATTCAAGCTTCCACGTACTTTGGGTGAGTACGAAGGTAAAACAGTTACGGTAGGTAATGGGCGTTTTGGACCCTATATTTACAACAACAACATGTACACCTCATTACCCAAGACTATAGATCCGATGGCTATAACCTTGAAAGAAGCCATCGAGTTAATCTTGAAAAAGAAAGAAGCCGAAGCCCAGAAACATCTTAAAAAGTTTGAGGAAGAACCTGATTTAGAGATTTTAAATGGTCGTTATGGTCCTTATATAGCTTACAAAGGCAGTAACTATAAAATACCCAAGGATATCATTCCGCAAGATTTGAGTTTACAGTCTTGTCTGGAGTTAATCAAGATCCAAGATGATCCGGCTGCTCCAAAAGCTAAAAAGAGACGATATACCAAAAAGAAAACAAATTAATTCAATATTTGAAACATAAATATTGAACTAAAAAATTATAAATATTAATTGTTAACCTATCATGAAGTATAGAAGTAAACTATTGGCAGTTTGTTTTCTACTTTCTTCTATCGGTGCCTCAGGTGCCGGTGCTAAAAAAGTAGAAACATGGCTTGACGCTTCTGTAAAAGCAAAGGCAGAACTACAAGCAGAGTTAAAAAAATCGGGTATGCCCATCGTCTCACAATGGATGAAACGCAAACAAAATGCGGAAACTTTTATTGTAGATGTAAAAGGGATGGACAAATTAGTACTGGTGACTACCGGAGGTAGTGATGGATCGGACTATGATCAGGCAGTATGGGGAAATGCACGGCTAATTGCCACTGATGGTTCTTCCGTTTGGCTGGATCAAGTAAAGTACGAATATGGTAAGGCTGGATGGGATAAACCCCGTATGAACATCAATGCCTATGGTAAACCACTGTCAGTAGGTGGAAAGAAATTTGAGCACGGTGTATTCTGTCATGCTGAAGGTATGCTGGTTTATGCCCTCAACAAGAAATATATACGTTTCGAGGCCGAAGTAGGTATTGATGACCAGTCACAGAGTGGAAGTGTCTATTTTCAGGCACTTAATGTCATCCCTTCTGACATTGCCCAAAAACTACAAGCTCAATATCCCAAAGAAGCTGGACTACTATCAAATGTATTTGGAGGATTAGAAACATGGCTCATTTCCGGTGATACTTCTATAGAAAAGAATGCCATAAAAAAACAAATCGGTAAACTGAACGAATCGACTTATTATCTTGAGAAACTGAATCAAATAGAGAAAGAAAAGCAAGGTATAGAATGTACAAAAGCCTATCTGTCACTGATGGAAGAGGTACAAAACATTTACTTGATACAACAAGAGTTGCAATGGTTCAATCTGGAAGCTTTGAAATTGGCCTACAATGATATGAAACAACAAAAGAACTTCAATGTAGCCAAATATGAACCACTTTACAATGAAACACTCTCATTAGCAACCAAAGGTTTTAACGGTATCTACAATGGTGATGAGAAAGCCATAGCTGACACCCGTAAAGCCTTGAATAATCGCCGAGCTATTTTATTAGGTAATCCTCTACTAGATAGTGATAAGATTGTAGCAGCACGTTACAAAATCGGTAATAGGGCACGCCGTATAATGACTCCTGAATTGGGTACGCAAAGTAATAACTGGAGTAATCAGGAATCTGCACGTCGTGGAGGTTTCGATGCAGAAATCATTGAACTAAGTAACCTGCGCAATGATATACAGATGCGACAAGTATATAAACCGACTAACGGTTCTTCTATCGCAGATTTACGCTTGCATTGGGATGGTGATCGTGTAATGTTTACTCAAACACGCGATGATAAACGCTGGAACGTATTTGAAGTGAAACTGGACGGAAGTGGTTTCAAACCTCTTATCAACAATGAAGAACCGGACTTGGAATTCTATGACGGTACTTACCTGCCGGATGGACGTATTTTAGCGATCTCAAATATCGGTTATCAAGGTGTACCTTGTGTAAACGGAAGCGATGCAGTAGGTAATCTGGTGCTTTATGACCCCCAAAAAGGTAATCTGCGCCGTCTCACATACGACCAAGATGCCAATTGGAACCCGGTAGTTATGAATAATGGCCGTGTAATGTATACTCGTTGGGAATATACTGACTTGACACACTATTACTCACGTATCGTAATGCACATGAATCCGGATGGAACAGAAAACAAAGCTCTCTATGGAAGTGGTTCTATGTTTCCAAACAGTACTTTTGATATACAGCCACTCCCCAATCATGCTTCCGCTTTCGTAGGTATCATCTCCGGTCATCACGGGGTTGCACGTTCTGGTCGTATGATTATCTTCGATCCCACCAAAGGGCGTAAGAACGTGGCCGGTATGGTGCAAGAAATTCCTCATCGCAATCGTCCTATAAAGGAACTCATCAAAGACCGTTTGGTAGACGGTGTATGGCCTCAATTCATCAAACCCACCGTTCTGAACGATAAATACTATCTGGTAGCCGCTAAGCTGTCTCCAGAATCTCTATGGGGCATTTACTTGGTAGACGTATATGATAACGTAACCTGCATTATGGAAGCAGAAGGAGAAGGTTTTATCAGCCCTATCCTTGTAAAAAAAACACAGCTTCCACCAGTAATCTCCGACCGGGTAAAATTGAATGAGAAAAATTCTACATTCTTCATTCAAGATATTTACGAAGGTGAAGGTTTGAAAGGAATTCCTCGTGGCACTGTGAAATCACTTCGTATTCACGCTTACGAATATGCGTATGTAAAAACCCGTTCTGACCATAATTGGCATGGTATACAATCCGGTTGGGATATTAAACGTCTGCTAGGTACTGTTCCCGTAGAAGAAGACGGTTCGGCTATCTTCAGTGTACCCGCCAATACTCCTGTATCAATTCAACCACTGGACAAAGATGGAGTGGCCATTCAATGGATGCGTAGTTGGGTAACCGGACAGCCAGGTGAAGTAGTATCATGTATTGGTTGTCACGAAGACCAAAACCAAATTGCGATGCCTAAACGTGTGATAGCTTCACAAAAAGCTCCTGTGGCTTTGACTGCCCCCGAAGGTGGTTCACGTTCTTTCACGTTTGATTTGGAAATACAACCCATTTTGGATCGCGCTTGTATCGCCTGCCACAATGGCAATAAAGCTTTCGACCTGCGTGGTGGTAAGAAAGACCAGTTAGGCTACGGTCTTTCTTATCTCAACTTGCACCCATATGTACATCGTCAAGGAGGAGAAGGTGATATGGTAGTACTCCAGCCATACGAATATCATCCTAACACCAGTGAATTGGTACGTATGCTAAAAAAAGGACATTACAACGTACAATTAACCGATAAAGAATGGTTGACACTATATAATTGGATAGACTACAATGCACCAGACAAAGGTTACTTCAATGCCAATGTCTTGACTTCACTTCCTTATAAAGGATATGACCAGATAGAACGCCGCATAGAATTGACAAACAAATACGGTAACGGCGCCGGTGTAGACTGGAAGAAAGAAATTAAAGACTATGCTGATTATTTGAAGAGTAAAGGTGAAATTACTCCTGTAATGCCCGAACCGGAGAAAGCAGTAAAAGTAAAAGATCTGAAAGTAAAAGGATGGCCGTTTGACGCTGCTACAGCTAAAACAATGCAAACCAAATCCGGCGAAACACATCGAAGTATAGAAATAGCTCCGGGTATCAAAATTAATTTTGTCCGTATTCCTGCTGGACAGTTTGTCATGGGAAGTTACAATGGTGAACCCGATGCTTATCCCACTGCCAAGGTAAAGATAGACAAACCTTTCTGGATGGGTGAGTTAGAAATTACAAACGAACAATTCAATGTTATTTTCCCGGATCATGATAGTCGTTTCGTAGATCAGATGTGGAAAGACCATGTAGTACAAGGTTACCCGGCAAATGAGCCTCAACAACCAGTTATCCGTGTTAGTTACAACGATGCCGTTGAATTCTGCCAAAAGCTGAGTAAAAAGACAGGTTTGAACATTACTCTGCCCACTGAAGCACAATGGGAATGGGCTTGTCGTGGAGGTAGTGATGACGACTTCTGGTATGGAAACAAAAATACTGATTTCGGTAAAAAAGAAAATCTGGCGGATAAAACGACTCTTCTCTTCGCTGTACAAGGCGTAGATCCCAAACCGATGAGTCCCAACAGCAGCTGGTATAAGTATTATACTTTCCTGCCGAAGGAAAAGAATGTAGATGACGGACAACTCATACAAACAGGCGATAAAGTTTATGAAGCCAACCCGTTCGGTTTATACAATATGCACGGAAATGTGGCCGAGTGGACACGTTCAGATTATTTACCCTATCCTTATAAGGTGAATAATAAAGAAACTTCCGACCACAAAGTAGTACGTGGTGGTTCGTATATAGAACGTCCTAAATTCTCCACTTCACATTCACGTAAGGGATACTATCCCTATCAACGTGTTTTCAACGTCGGTTTCCGTGTGATTATTGAAGAGTAACATAAATCAGGCGTTTTTACGCCTGATTTAACATGAAAAAGGCAATCACGAATAATATATTTTTCACAAAGAGAAGCAGAGATATTTTATATAGAAAAGCGGAGTATACAAAGAAAATGTATACTCCGCTTTTCTATATAATGATTACAAACAATTACATTCTATCAGGTACTTCAATACCCAACAATCCCATTCCTAAACGCACTATCTTAGCAACATTCTCCGATAAAGCAAGACGGAAAACTTTTACTATTTCGTTTTCTTCGCGCAAAATACTAAAATCATGATAGAACTGGTTATATTCTTTCACGAGATCATACGTATAATTTGCAATGATAGAAGGACTATAATCTTCACCAGCTTGTTTTACAATAGCGGTAAAATCAGCAACCATCTGTATCAAACCTTCTTCTTTCTCACTTAATTCAATACCTGCCGGTATCTGGGTAGGAATAACAATACCCATCTCTTTTGCCTTACGCAATACAGACTGAATGCGGGCATAGGTATATTGAATAAACGGACCGGTATTGCCGTTGAAGTCAATGGATTCTTTCGGATTAAAAGTCATATTCTTACGAGCATCCACTTTCAGAATAAAATATTTCAAAGCGCCCAATCCCACAATACGAGCAATGTTATCAGCCTCCTCCTTCGTTAAACCATCAAGTTTACCTAACTCATCTGAAGTTTCCTTAGCAGTTGCAATCATCTCAGCCATCAGGTCATCAGCATCCACTACCGTACCCTCACGACTTTTCATTTTACCTTCGGGCAATTCTACCATACCGTAAGAGAAGTGAACTAATCCTTTACCCCACTCAAAACCCAATTTATCAAGCAAGATAGAAAGTACTTGGAAATGATAATTTTGTTCATTACCTACTACATAAATCATTTTGTCGATAGGATAATCAGCAAAACGCAACTTGGCTGTACCAATATCTTGAGTCATATAGACAGAAGTACCGTCAGCACGAAGTAACAGTTTATGATCTAGTCCCTCACCAGTAAGATCAGCCCAAACAGATCCATCTTCTTTTTTATAAAAGAAGCCTTTCTCCAGACCTTCCATCACTTTCTCCTTACCTTCAAGATAAGTATTAGATTCGTAATAAATCTTATCGAAGGTTACACCCATCATTTTGTAAGTTTCATCAAAGCCTGCATATACCCAATCGTTCATTTTCTTCCACAAAGCACGAACTTCAGGATCGTTAGCTTCCCATTTCACCAACATTTCACGGGCTTCCTTCATTAAAGGAGATTCCGCTTCCGCTTTTACCTTAGCTTCCTCTTCACTCAGACCCTTATCCTGATATTTAACCATCAGTTCTTTGACCTCTGCTTTATAATGTTTATCAAAAGCCACATAATAGTCACCAATTAAATGATCCCCCTTTTTACCAGATGATTCAGGAGTCTCACCCTCTCCATACTTCAACCATGCCAACATAGATTTACAGATATGAATACCACGGTCATTCACAATATTGGTTTTTACTACCTTATTTCCGTTGGCAGCAATAATATTTGCCAAAGCACTACCCAATAAATTGTTACGGACATGCCCCAAATGAAGTGGTTTATTAGTATTGGGAGAAGAATATTCAATCATCACCAACGGTGACTGATCCGTTACAGGAACAATTCCATACTGAGGATTTGCATGAACACTATTCAACAACTCAATCCATGCCGAAGAAGCAATGGTCAGGTTCAAGAATCCCTTGATTACATTGAATGCCGAAACCGAAGATTCGTTTGCCTGTAAATATTCACCAATCTCTTGTGCTGTCTGTTCCGGTCCTTTTCTAGACATACGGAGAAAAGGGAAAACAACCAAGGTGAGATGCCCTTCAAATTCTTTTTTGGTTTTCTGCAACTGCACTTGAGCGGCAGGAATATCTTGTCCGTAGAGTGCTTTAAGTCCGTTAATTACGGACGTTACCAATTTCTGTTCTATATTCATGATTTAAATGTATTTTCTCTTTGCAAAGATACGAACTATTTTTAATTCCATAAAAAAAGGAGACGTTGTATACGCCCCCTTCCTTTTTTAGTTTTATTTATGATCTATTTATTCGATAGTCAATTCAGAACCGGCTTTAAACTTAGCAACCTTCTTTGCAGGAATCTGAATAGTTTTTTTCGTTGCCGGATTGATTCCGGTACGTTCTGCTCTTTCAACTACTGAAAAAGTGCCGAAACCCACCAATGACACTTTATCACCTGCTTTCAAAGCCTTTGTTACGGATACAATAAATGCATCTAACGCCTTTTTAGATTCAACCTTTGACAATCCAGCTTCAGCTGCCATTGCACTAATAAGTTCTGCCTTATTCATAATACAAATTGATTAATATGTTACACAAAAGATAAATTCGTTATCACAACTTCCTACAAAAATAGAGCAATAAATCTGAATATCAAATAAAAACATTAAAAAAAGATTGGAAAAAGATGAAAAAAAAGGAATAGGAATTGTATTTTCTGTTATAGAACAGAATTTATTCGTACTTTTGCCAAATAAAGCGAAAACAAGTTGAACGAATATACAGATTATGAATAGTATACCAACAGTTACCAAAAACCTTTTGATTATTAATGTGCTGATGTTTCTCGGTACACTTGTAGCCCAAAGTTATGGCATTGATTTGGCTAAATATCTGGGGTTACACTTCTTTCTTGCCGAAGATTTCAACGTGGCGCAACTGATCACCTATATGTTCATGCATGCAAGTTTCACCCACTTGTTTTTTAACATGTTCGCCGTATGGATGTTTGGTCGTATCCTTGAGCAGGTATGGGGTCCAAGACGTTTCCTGTTCTATTATTTGGTATGTGGTATAGGGGCAGGGCTTATTCAAGAAATGGTAACAGGTATTCGATACATGACACTGGAAGCTGGTATGACTCCCGAAATGGTTGAAGCCGTTTTGAAAGAAGGTACCAAAGCACTTCATCAAAACATGAACTTCATTGATCCTATCATGGCAAGTCTAAACCTTACGCTAAACAGTTCTACTGTTGGAGCTTCCGGAGCCGTATATGCCATCTTACTGGGTTTCGGGATGTTATTCCCCAACCAACCGATGTTTATCTTCCCATTACCTTTCCCTATCAAGGCAAAGTACTTTGTTATTGGATATGCCCTCATAGAGTTGTATGCCGGATTTGCCAACAATGCGGGAGACAATGTAGCACATTTTGCACATTTAGGGGGTATGATATTCGGTTTCATATTAATTACGTACTGGAGAAAAAAAAGTAGAGGAAATGGCAACTATTATAACTGATCTGAAAAATACATTCCGTAGAGGAAATATCTATTTACAGTTAATTTATATCAATGTCGGAGTATTTATCCTTACTACATTGACAGAAGTCATACTGCAACTTTTTAACCGGAGCCTGGCAGGTGTATTCGAATGGATGGAGCTTCCGGCTTCACTTTCACGTTTCATTATACAACCTTGGTCTATATTCACCTATATGTTTATGCACGCCGGATTAATGCATATACTCTTCAATATGCTTTGGTTGTACTGGTTCGGTGCATTGTTTCTGAATTTTTTTTCGACAAAGCATCTGCGGGGTATATATATTCTAGGAGGGATTTGTGGAGGTGTACTTTATATAGTGGCTTACAACATTTTCCCTTATTTCCGTCCCATGATAGAATATTCTTTCATGTTGGGTGCGTCAGCTTCCGTACTTGCCATTGTTACCGCAACCGCCTATCGTGAGCCTAACTATCCGATACAACTCTTCCTTTTTGGAACAATCCGCTTGAAATATCTGGCGCTGATTGTCATTTGTACCGATTTACTTTTTATCACTTCCAGTAATGCAGGAGGCCACATCGCCCATCTGGGAGGGGCGTTGGCAGGGTTTTGGTTTGCTGCCGGCCTGAGTAAAGGCACGGATATTACATCCTGGATCAATAAATTCCTCGATGCCATCACTTCTTTATCCAGTATCCGCCCCCATAAGCCTAAAATGAAAATTCATTATGGAACAGAAAGGGGAAAAGATTATGACTACAATGCCCGTAAAAAAGCCCAAAACGATGAGATAGACCGTATCCTCGATAAACTGAAAAAATCAGGATACGAAAGCCTGACTACAGAAGAAAAGAAAAGTTTGTTTGATGCAAGTAAACGATAATCACTCAGTATCAACCATTAATCATGCACAAAAAGAATGAAGCATCTCGGTAATTTTGTCGTTTTTATCATACTGGTGATCAATGCTTTATTTACAGGGCTCATGCTATTAACAGCTTATAGCCCGTATATTTATCCGGTGACGCATCCGGTACAATCCTGTCTTGGACTGACTTTCCCTATTTTTGCATTGATTAATGGTTGCTTTTTATTTTTTTGGCTGATGATACAACGTTATAAATCCGCCCTTCTCCCTTTAATAGGTTTCTTATTGTGTTATTCCCAAATACGTACTTATCTTCCCATCAATTTCCGTACGGACAACTTTCCTGAAGGAAGTATCAAATTACTTTCCTATAACATCATGGGCTTCAATGGGGCCAACAAAAAGGACGGCAAAAATGCCATACTTACCTATCTGAAAGAAAGTAATGCAGATGTCCTCTGTTTGCAAGAATATGCAACCGTAGAATCTCCCCATTATCTGACCCAGAAAGACATTGAACGTGAATTAGCCGATTACCCCTATCACCGTATCAACGCAGTGGGTAGCGCCAATGGATATACCAACAAAATAGCCTGCTATTCAAAATATCCTATCCTATCAGCCCGGATACTGAAATATGCAAGCGAATACAACGGTTCCGTAGTTTACGAATTGAAGTTAGACAAAGACACAATAACCCTTATTAATAACCATCTGGAGTCCAATAAACTGACGAAAGCAGACAAAGATATCTACGAAGGTATATTGAAATCTCCCGAAAAAGAAAAAGTAAAAAATGGAGCACGACTGTTAATTCGCAAATTAGCAGAAGCTTCTGCCATCCGTGCCCCACAAGCTGATACTATTGTACAAGAAATTAATTCCTCCCGCCATCCTTTCGTCATTGTTTGTGGGGACTTTAACGATACTCCCATTTCATATACCCATCGTGTCATCGCAGAAAACATGAACGATGCTTTTACTCAATCAGGACGTGGATTAGGTATTTCATACAATCAGAATAAATTCTATTTTCGAATAGACAATATATTAATTAGTAAGAACTTTCGATCCTATAATTGTACGGTAGATCGCTCCATAAAAGAATCCGACCACTACCCGATATGGTGTTATATATCCAAACGACCGTGATTTCTCTATTTATAAAGAAGTATAAATATAAACAAACTACTTAATATCTAATACTTTAATGCTTATGTTTAAAAGAAGTATTCTAATTTTAGCTGCAAGTTGTATGATGTACTCCTGTACTACTCAAACGGAAAGTAATCCGTTTTTCACCGAGTTTCAAACTCCGAATGGTGTTCCTCCGTTTGATAAAATCAAACTCGAACACTACGAACCTGCTTTTCTGAAAGGTATAGAAGAGCAAAATGCCAATATACAGGCGATTATCGATAATACAGAAGTTCCAAACTTTGAAAATGTAATTATTGCCTTTGACAACAGTTCACCCATGCTCGATAGGGTAACAGGTGTTTTCTTCAACATGACGGAAGCCGAAACCAACGACGGATTAGCAGATTTGGAAATGAAGATGGGACCTTTAATGTCAGAGCATAATGACAATATTTTACTAAATCAAGAGTTGTTCAAGAAAGTAAATACTATATATCTACAAAAAGACAGTTTAAAATTAACCAAGGAACAAGAACGACTACTGAATAAAATTTATAAGAAATTTGTACGTTCTGGAGCCAATTTGCCTGCCGACAAACAAACTCGTTTACGCGAAATCAACAAGCAGCTTTCCAGTCTCGGTATCACCTTCGGGAATAATGTATTAAATGAAAACAATGCTTTCAAACTCTATATCGAGAAAGAAGAAGATCTCGTTGGTCTACCTGAAAGTGTACGTCAGGCAGCGGCTGCCGATGCCAAGACAGACGGGCAAGAAGGCAAATGGCTTTTCACTTTACAAAATTCCAGCCGGTTACCCTTCCTGCAATATTCTGCCAACCGCCCCATGCGTGAAAAAATCTATAAAGCGTATATTAACCGCGGAAACAACAATGATGGAAATGACAATAAAAAAGTGATAACCAATATTGTGTCCCTAAGACTGGAAAAAGCTAACCTTTTAGGCTATGATTGTTATTCCAACTTTGTATTGGACGAATGTATGGCAAAGAATTCCCAAACAGTAATGGATTTCCTAAATAACTTGTGGAATTATGCTCTACCTAAAGCAAAAGCCGAAGCAACCGAACTTCAAAAGCTGATGGACAAAGAAGGCAAGGGAGAGAAACTGGAAGCATGGGATTGGTGGTATTACACCGAAAAACTTCGCAAAGAGAAATATGATCTTAAAGAAGAAGAAGAAATCAAGCCTTATTTTAAACTGGATAATGTTCGTGAAGGTGCTTTTGCCGTAGCCAATAAACTCTATGGCATTACCCTCACCAAGATGGAAGGTGTGCCCGTTTATCATCCCGATGTCGAAGTGTTTGAAGTAAAAGACTCCGAAAGCAGTCAACTGGGTATCTTCTACGTAGACTATTTTCCCCGTGCAGGTAAACGTGGTGGAGCATGGATGAGTAACTATCGTGAACAACAAGGTAACATACGCCCGCTGGTATGCAATGTAGCAAGTTTCACCAAACCCGTAGGCGATACTCCTTCATTGTTAACTATTGATGAAGTAGAAACTTTGTTTCACGAGTTTGGACACGGGCTACATGGCTTACTGACCAAATGTAATTACAAAGGGATTTCCGGTACAAATGTTGCCCGCGATTTTGTCGAATTGCCTTCTCAAATCAACGAACACTGGGCAACTGAACCCGAAGTGTTGAAAATGTATGCAAAACATTACCAAACTGGTGAAATCATTCCTGACAGTCTCATAGAAAAGATACTGAATCAAAAAACTTTCAACCAAGGTTTTATGACCACCGAGCTTCTTGCAGCCGCCATTCTCGACATGAATTTACATAATCTGACGGATACGCAGGAGCTTGATGTAGTAGCATACGAAAAAGAAGCTATGGACAAACTCGGTTTAATTCCTGAAATCGCTCCACGCTACCGTACCACCTATTTTAATCATATCATCGGTGGCTATGCAGCAGGTTATTACAGCTATCTATGGGCTAACGTACTGGATAATGATGCTTTCGAGGCATTCAAGGAACATGGCATTTTCGATAAACACACAGCCGAGCTTTTCCATCGGAATGTTTTGGAGAAAGGTGACAGTGAAGATCCGATGACACTCTATAAAAATTTCAGAGGCGCTGAACCCCAATTAGAACCGATGTTAAAAAATCGCGGTATGAAGTAAGATTTGTGAAAAAAAAGCTATATTTGCAGCCTTGTATGCAATAGAAATTAATAAAGAAGTAATCATAATAAACTAAAAGTAACATGCAAAACAAAGGATTTGTAAAGGTTTTTGCGATATTGCTCACACTGGTGTGTGTGTTCTATCTTTCCTTCTCTTTTGTGACTCGCCATTACACAAACAAGGCAAAAGAGTTCGCAAAAGGTGATGTGAAAATAGAACAAGACTATCTTGACTCTCTGGCAAATGAGAAAGTGTGGTTCGGCAATTGGACGCTGAAACAATGTCGTGAAATGGAGATCAGTTTAGGTTTGGACTTGAAGGGTGGTATGAACGTTATCCTTGAAGTTTCTGTACCCGATGTTATCAAAGCATTGGCAGATAACAAACCAGACGAAGCATTCAACAAAGCACTGGCAACAGCTGCGAAACAGGCTACTACAAGCCAAGAAGACGTCATCACATTATTCATCAGAGAGTATCACAAGATTGCTCCTGAGGCACGTCTTTCGGAATTGTTCGCAACCCAACAATTAAAAGACAAAGTAACCCAACAATCTTCAGATGCAGTGGTTGAAAAAGTACTGCGTGAAGAAGTAAAGGCAGCTGTTGATAACTCATACAACGTACTTCGTACGCGTATTGACCGTTTCGGTGTGGTTCAGCCCAATATTCAGAGTCTGGAAGACAAAATGGGCCGTATCATGGTGGAACTACCCGGTATCAAGGAGCCTGAACGTGTAAGAAAATTATTACAAGGTTCTGCAAACTTGGAATTCTGGGAAACTTACAATGCAAAAGACGTTACACCTTATTTACAAGCAGCCGACTCCAAGTTGCGTGCTATATTGGCAAATACAGTTCAATCAGACAGCATTACAACAGATAGTATAGTAACCGAAGCTCCTACCGTAGCCCAGACTACCAGTACGGCAGACAGCCTTGCCGCAGCTTTGAAGGGTGAAAGTAAAGCCCAAACTGCCAATCTTGCACAAATCAAGAAAGATCATCCGTTGCTGGCTATCATGCAAGTTAACCCGAACGGACAAGGTCCTGTCGTAGCATATGCCAATTATAAGGATACCGCCGACATCAACAAATATCTTTCTATGCCGGAAATCCAATCTGAGTTACCGAAGGATTTACGTTTGAAATGGGGGGTATCTCCTTACGAATATGATCCGAAAGCTCAGACTTTCGAGCTTTATGCTATCAAATCTACTGAACGTAACGGGCGCGCTCCGTTGGAAGGTGATGTAGTAGTAAATGCCAAGGATGAGTATGACCATTACGGTAAACCTGCTGTAAGTATGTCCATGAATTCAGACGGCGCACGCCGCTGGGCACAACTTACCAAGCAGAATGTAGGTAAAGCAATCGCTATCGTTTTGGATGGTTATGTATATTCCGCACCTAATGTAAATCAGGAAATCACAGGCGGTAATTCACAAATTACCGGTCATTTCACTCCCGAACAAGCAAAAGACTTGGCAAACGTATTGAAGTCCGGTAAGATGCCGGCTCCTGCACATATCGTACAGGAAGACATCGTTGGTCCATCTTTGGGACAAGCGTCTATCAACGCCGGTATCATCTCATTTGCTGTCGCATTGATCCTGTTGATGGTTTACATGTGCTCCATGTACGGTTTCATTCCGGGTATGGTAGCCAACGGTGCTTTGGTACTGAACCTGTTCTTCACACTGGGTATCCTTTCGTCCTTCCAGGCAGCTTTAACCATGTCCGGTATTGCCGGTATGGTATTGTCACTTGGTATGGCTGTAGATGCCAACGTGTTGATTTACGAACGTACTAAAGAAGAATTACGCGCAGGTAAGGGAGTTAAGAAAGCATTGGCAGATGGTTACTCCAACGCATTCTCTGCCATTTTCGACTCTAACTTGACATCTATCATCACTGGTATCATCCTGTTCAACTTCGGTACAGGTCCTATCCGTGGTTTCGCCACCACATTGATTATAGGTATCTTGATTTCGTTCTTTACAGCAGTGTTTATGACACGTCTGTTCTACGAACACTTCATGAACAAGGATAAGCTGTTGAACCTAACATTTTCTTCCGGTATTTCCAAGAATTTAATGGCAAATGTACACTTCAACTTCATGGGTAGAAACAAATTATGGTTCACCATTACAGGTATCGCCCTGATAATTTGTATCGGTTCACTCGTAACCCGTGGTTTAAGCCAAAGTATTGATTTTACCGGTGGACGTAACTTTAAAGTACAATTTGAAAACAAAGTAGAACCGGAACAAGTCCGTGAATTAATCGCAAGTAAGTTCGGTGACGCAAACGTTAGTGTTATTGCTATTGGTACAGACGGTAAAACTGTACGTATCAGTACCAACTACCGTATCGAAGAAGAAGGGAACAATGTAGACTCCGAAATCGAAGCATATCTGTATGAAACATTGAAACCCGTATTGACTCAAAACATTACGTTGGAAACATTCATCGACCGCGAAAACCACACAGGTGGTAGTATCATCAGTTCACAAAAGGTAGGTCCGAGTATTGCAGACGACATCAAGGTATCTGCGATCTGGTCTGTTGTACTTGCATTGATCGCTATCGGTATTTATATTCTGATCCGTTTCCGTAATATTGCTTACAGTATCGGTTCTGTTGCAGCATTAGCCTGCGATACCATTATAATTTTGGGTGCTTACTCACTCTGTTGGGGCTGGATGCCATTCTCTCTGGAAATTGACCAGACCTTTATCGGCGCTATCCTGACAGCTATCGGTTACTCTATCAATGATAAAGTGGTGATCTTCGACCGTGTACGTGAGTTCTTCCACCTATATCCGAAGCGTAACAAGTTCCAATTATTCAACGATTCGCTGAATACAACTTTGGCACGTACCATCAATACTTCATTGAGTACTTTGATTGTGTTGTTGTGTATCTTCATCCTTGGTGGTGATTCTATCCGTAGCTTTGCATTCGCTATGATTTTGGGTGTCGTATTCGGTACATTGTCTTCACTCTTCGTTGCATCTCCTATCGCATACTTGTTGATGAAAAACAAGAAAACAGTAGAACCTGTTGCCGAGGAAGTGAAATAATAAACTGATAATATAAAGTAAAAAGAGTAGAGACTGGAAAGTCCCTACTCTTTTTTTATATCCCCTATCCTCAAACATCTGTTTACAAAAAAATAGAATTCCCCCCCGACATAATCCATACCTGACTTGAATTCACAGTAACAGAAGAATAAAGCGGATTTTACCTTTTTATTGATTACAATTCTTTGCATGGGAGAAGTATAGAGAGTAGTCTCGCCGGGAATCGAACCCGGATCTAAAGTTTAGGAAACTTCTATTCTATCCGTTGAACTACAAGACCTTTTGCATAGTTTCTGCATATAGCAGTAGAATGCGGGTACAAAGATAATGTATTCTGCTGATTTTCCGAAAAAAGTTTTGTTAATCCGATTAACTTTACGAAATTTGTCGACTGTGTAAAAACAATTGTAAGTCCTAAAAATTAATCAAAATACTAATTCGTAAGTTATGGCAAACGACATGATGGTTAAAGAACTGGAGCAAGTGGTAGTCCGCTTCTCCGGAGACTCCGGTGATGGTATGCAGCTCGCCGGCAACATCTTTTCAACAGTTTCGGCTACGGTAGGAAATGACATCAGTACATTTCCCGATTATCCGGCAGACATCCGTGCCCCGCAAGGTTCACTTACCGGTGTATCCGGTTTTCAGGTACATATCGGTGCAGATAAAGTCTATACTCCGGGTGATAAATGCGACGTATTGGTAGCAATGAATGCCGCCGCACTGAAAACACAATATAAGTTTGCTAAATCTACCGCATGTATCATCATTGATACGGACGCTTTCCAAAAAACAGATTTGGAAAAGGCAAATTTCAAGACCGATAATCCCATCGAAGAAATGGCTATCAAACAGGATGTTATTGCCGCTCCTATCTCCAAGATGGTGAAAGATTGTCTTGCAGATACTGGAATGGACAACAAATCCATGTTGAAATGCCGTAATATGTTTGCAGTAGGTCTGGTTTGCTGGCTGTTTAATCGCGACCTGAAAATTGCCGAAGATTTTATCCGCGAGAAATTCGCCAAGAAGCCCGAAATTGCCGAAGCCAATATCAAAGTTATTCACGCAGGATATGACTACGGGCACAACACCCATGCTTCTGTAGCCAATACTTATAAGATTGAAAGCAAAACAGCCGTTCCAGGCCGTTACATGGACATCACAGGTAACAAGGCAACCGCCTATGGCTTCATCGCCGCCGCCGAAAAAGCGGGTTTGAAACTGTTCCTCGGCTCCTACCCCATCACTCCGGCAACCGACGTACTGCACGAGCTTTCCAAACATAAATCACTGGGTGTAATGACCGTACAGTGCGAAGATGAGATTTCCGGTTGTGCCACCTCTATCGGTGCCGCTTTCGCGGGCGCATTGGCAGTGACTTCCACTTCCGGTCCAGGTGTTTGCTTGAAATCAGAAGCAATGAATCTTGCTGTAATCACCGAACTCCCGCTTGTGGTACTCGATGTACAACGTGGCGGTCCTTCTACCGGTCTACCCACCAAATCGGAACAAACCGACTTGTTGCAGGCCTTGTTCGGGCGGAACGGTGAAAGTCCAATGCCCGTTATCGCCGCATCTTCACCCACCGGATGTTTTGATGCAGCTTTCATGGCAAGTAAGATAGCCTTGGAGCACATGACTCCGGTTGTATTATTGACCGACGGCTTCGTAGCCAACGGTTCCGGTTCATGGAAATTGCCGAAATTATCAGATTATCCCGCCATCAATCCGCCATACGTTACTGCAGAAATGAAGGATAACTATACTCCGTATAAACGTAACCCGGAAACAGGTGTCCGCTATTGGGCTATTCCGGGGCAAGAAGGTTATATGCACATTCTTGGTGGTCTTGAAAAAGACAGTAATACCGGCGCCATCTCTACCGATCCCGATAACCACGACCTGATGTGCCACCTGCGTGCTGAGAAAGTTGCCAAAATCCCCGTACCCGATGTAGAGGTACAAGGTTGCATAGACGATGCCGACCTCTTGATTGTTGGTTTTGGCGGTACCTACGGCCACTTGTACTCAGCAATGGAAGAAATGATCAAGACCGGCAAGAAAGTTGCCCTCGCACACTTCACCTACCTCAATCCGCTGCCTAAGAATACAGAAGCCGTATTGAAGAAATATAAGAAAGTGGTAGTTGCCGAACAGAACCTCGGACAATTTGCCGGTTATCTGCGTATGAAAATAGATAACTTCACACCGTACCAATTCAACGAGGTCAAAGGACAACCGTTTGTAGTGGCCGAATTGGTAGCAGCTTTCAATGAAATAACTGATAAATAAAAAAAGAAACATCATGTGCGAATATACAGCAAAAGATTTCAAGAAAGGACAACCTCGTTGGTGTCCGGGTTGCGGTGACCACTTTTTTCTGGCTTCACTGCACAAAGCAATGGCAGAGATTGGTATAGCTCCTTGGGAAACAGCCGTTATCTCCGGTATCGGTTGTTCCAGCCGTTTGCCTTATTACATGAATACATATGCGATGCAGACCATCCACGGACGTGCCGCTGCCATTTCTACGGGCGCAAAAGTTGCCAACCCTAATCTGACGGTATGGCAAATCTCCGGTGACGGCGACGGGTTAGCCATCGGAGGCAACCACTTTATCCATGCCGTACGTCGTAACATCGACCTAAACATGATTTTGTTAAACAACCGCATTTATGGTTTGACGAAGGGACAATACTCTCCTACTTCTCCCCGTGGATTTGTCAGCAAATCATCTCCTTACGGTACAGTAGAAGATCCGTTCCATCCGGCAGAACTCTGTTTCGGCGCACGCGGCCGTTTCTTTGCCCGCGCAGTAGCTACAGATGCAACCGGTACGGTAGAAATTTTGAAAGCGGCCTACAATCACAAAGGTGCTTCTGTGTGCGAAATTCTGCAAAACTGCGTTATCTTCAATAACGGAACTCATGATTCTGTCGCCAAGAAGGAAGATCGTGCCAAGAACGCCATTTACCTGGAACATGGCAAACCGATGCTCTTTGGCGAAAACAACGAATATGGCCTGATGCAGGAAGGTTTCGGACTGAAGGTGGTGAAACTCGACGAAAACGGCATTACAGAAAAAGACATCCTCATCCACGATGCCCACTGTATGGATAACACCCTGCAACTGAAACTTGCTTTGATGGAGGGGCCCGATTTCCCGATCGCCCTCGGTGTAATCCGTGATGTGGAAGCTCCGACCTATAACGATGCCGTTCACGAGCAAATCGAAGAAGTAGCTTCCAAGAAAAAGTATCACAACTTTGAAGAGTTATTGATGACTAATGATACTTGGGAAGTGAAATAAATAGATCTATCTCACACAATCAGCCCCTCCATCATGCTACAACAAGTAAAGACGGAGGGGCTTGTTGTTTCCCTTAACAAAAACGGCAGTTTCCTTTAAGAGGGAACGACAGTTTCCCCTAATGGAAACGACGGTTTCCCCTAATAGGAACGACAGTTTCCCCTAATGGGAACGACAGTTTCCCCTAATAGGAACGACAGTCTCTTTCAATGAGAGGGGACATCCAAACCCATTGTCGATAGTAAAGGAACTTGTAGGTGATACAGACTTCAACAAAGCAGAAGTTCTTGAAAATACGTTATATCGGATAAATATCAAATAAAGAATAATTCTTGAAAGACTTGGCAACGTCTTCCCGATATTATATTTTGTAAAGTCAATTTACAGATACTTCAGTCTCAAATGACTGTAAACGGAGGGGCGTTATCCCTCCGTTTTTGTTTTACCTTCTCCACATATCGTTTTTACATCTTATCCCCGTATGCCAAATCCCCCGCATCTCCCAAACCGGGGACGATATAAGAACGTTCGTTCAACTCGGGATCGATGGCTGCGCACCACAACGTTACGCCATCACCGGGAAAGAGCCTCTGCAGATGGTCTACTCCTTGCTGACTGGCTATAACGCAAGCAATCTGCAATTTGGCTGGTACACCCTTCGTAAGAAAAGCCTTCCAGGCAAGTTCCATACTCTCACCCGTAGCAAGCATGGGGTCTACCAATAACAAAGTCTTTCCCGACAAATCGGGAGTAGCAATGTATTCTATATGCACATCCACCGTGCGGCACTCTTTATCCTTATAATAGCGGTAAGCAGAAACAAAGGCATTACCGGCACGGTCGAACATGTTCAAAAATCCTGTGTGCAAGGGTAGTCCGGCACGGAAAACCGTAGCTATCACCACATCGTCATCAGGAGTACTGACAGAAGCTATCCCCAACGGAGTTTGTACCTGCTTGGCAGAATACTTCAGTTCCTTACTCATTTCATACGCCATAATTTCCCCGATACGTTCTATGTTCCGGCGAAAACGCATACGATCACCCTGTACTTCCACATCCCGAATTTCCGCAACGTATTGATTTAAAACAGAGTTTGTCTCGGCAAAGTTAATTATCTTCATAATATATAATGTGTTAATGTGCAAAGTATAGCGACTGCAAAGTAAACGATTTTCACCCAATTTGCAACGTTCAGTTTGCAGATATTGTTACGGTTTTATAAAAGATTTCTTATTAAAGAAAAATTTCTCTAATCGGATGTTTCTTTCCAAAGAAAGTATTACTTTTGTAGTCGAAAAACAAGGGACCTACTACAAAGTAAACAAAAAGAGAGCTTTTTGAGTACTGATTTCATCCCCTTGGCAATAGGTAAAAAGAGATTAATAAGAGAGATTATAAACCAAATACCAATTTTAAAATCTTAAAAAAAATGGCAAATTTAGATTTAAGCAAGTACGGTATCAAAGACGTGAAGGAAATTATCCACAACCCGTCTTATGATGTATTGTTCGCTGAAGAGACCAAACCGGGTCTGGAAGGCTTCGAAAAAGGTCAAGTAACTGAACTGGGTGCTGTGAACGTAATGACCGGTATCTATACCGGACGTTCTCCTAAAGATAAATTCTTTGTAATGAACGAAGCCAGCAAGGATTCTGTATGGTGGACTTCCGAAGAATACAAAAACGACAACAAACCTTGCTCTGAAGAAGCTTGGGCTGACCTGAAGGCAAAAGCTGTTAAGCAGTTGAGCGGCAAGCGCCTGTTCGTTGTTGATACTTTCTGTGGCGCTAACGAAGCTACCCGTATGAAAGTACGTTTCATCATGGAAGTAGCTTGGCAGGCTCACTTCGTAACTAACATGTTCATCCGCCCGACCGCCGAAGAACTTGCCAACTACGGAGAACCTGATTTCGTATCATTCAACGCTTCTAAAGCAAAAGTTGACAACTACAAGGAACTGGGTCTGAATTCTGAAACGGCTACTGTATTCAACTTGAAGACTAACGAACAAGTTATCCTGAATACTTGGTATGGTGGTGAAATGAAGAAGGGTATGTTCTCTATCATGAACTACAAGAACCCGTTGCGTGGCATCGCCTCTATGCACTGTTCTGCCAACACCAATATGGAAGGTACCGACTCTGCTATCTTCTTCGGTCTGTCCGGTACAGGTAAGACCACTTTGTCTACCGACCCGAAACGTCTGTTGATCGGTGACGATGAACACGGATGGGATGATGAAGGCGTATTCAACTACGAAGGTGGTTGCTATGCAAAAGTTATCAACCTTGACAAAGACAGCGAACCTGATATCTACAATGCGATCAAACGTGACGCCCTGTTGGAGAACGTAACTGTTGACGCTAACGGCAAGATTGACTTCACCGATAAGAGCGTAACCGAAAATACTCGTGTTTCTTATCCTATCTACCATATCAATAACATCGTTAAGCCCGTTTCTAAAGGTCCTCACGCTCATCAGGTAATCTTCCTGTCTGCCGATGCCTTTGGTGTATTGCCTCCGGTATCTATCCTGAACCCGGAACAGGCTCAGTACTACTTCTTGTCTGGTTTCACCGCTAAGTTGGCCGGTACAGAGCGTGGTATCACTGAACCGACTCCTACATTCTCCGCTTGTTTCGGTGCTGCTTTCTTGAGCTTGCATCCTACTAAATATGCAGAAGAACTGGTTAAGAAGATGAACAAGGTTGGTGCCAAAGCATATTTGGTGAACACAGGTTGGAACGGTAGCGGCAAGCGTATCTCCATCAAAGATACCCGTGGTATCATCGATGCTATCCTTGACGGTTCTATCGACAAGGCTCCGACGAAGGTTATCCCGTATTTCGACTTTGTAGTTCCTACTGCATTGCCTAACGTTGATCCGAAAATCCTTGATCCTCGTGACACTTACGAATGCGCTTGCAAGTGGGAAGAAAAAGCCAAAGATTTGGCCAGACGTTTCATTAAGAACTTCTCTAAGTTCACTGGTAACGAAGCAGGTAAGGCTTTGGTTGCTGCTGGTCCGAAACTCTAATAGAAGTAGATTACATATTTTTAAGGCGGCTTCCGTTTACGGGAGCCGCTTTTTTATTAGATTTGCGGAAAGTAAATACCTCAATATAGTACAATTTATGAAGAGTTTAAAGTTTATGTTACTAGGCGCAAGCCTGTTGTTGTGCTTCGGATGTAACACACAAGCACAGAAAGAGAGCGAAGTCACCACCTCCGAGAACAGTAAAGAAAACGCAGTAATTGAAACGATTATGTCACGCCGCAGTGTCCGCAAATATAAACCGCAAGCGGTAAACCGGGATACGATGCAGGTTATTCTGGAATGTGGCATCAATGCTCCCAACGGACAAAACAAGCAGTCGTGGGAAATTCGCGTAGTAGACAACCCTGAATTTATCAACGGAGTGACCGAAGTCTTCAAGAAAGAAAATCCGAATGCCACCAAAGACCCGAATTTCAAGAACATGTTCAGAAATGCCTCTACAGTGGTGTTTATAGCCAATGATACATCTTATGACATGTCACAAATTGATTGCGGATTATTGGGTGAGAATATGATTCTCTCCGCTTGGTCTATGGGTATCGGTACTTGTTGCCTGGGAGGGCCCGCACGTTTCCTGACCACCTCACCGGCTGCAGCTGAATATCTGAAGAAACTTGATATACCGGAAGGTTATCAACTATTATACTGTATTGCATTTGGTTACCCCGATGAAACTCCCGCCGCCAAACCGAGAAATGCCGCAAAAATCAAATTCATAGACTAAAGTCTTCTATCAAAGACATACAAAAAGAGTGCTCCAAACACAGTTAAAACCCATGTGGAGCACTCTTTTGTATATAACAACTAAGTTTATCAGTTCTTGTTGGCACGCTTACGCTCCAGTTCATCCAGAATAACCTTGCGCATACGCATGGACTTCGGCGTCACCTCTACATATTCATCCTCTTTGATATATTCCAACGCTTCCTCAAGCGAGAATTGTACCGGGGGAATTAAACGAGCTTTTTCATCAGAACCGGAAGCACGCATATTAGTAAGCTTCTTGGACTTCGTTACGTTTATCACGAGGTCGTTATCATGGGAGTGTTCACCTACAACCTGCCCCGCATATACTTCATCCTGTGGGAAGATAAAGAATTTACCACGATCTTGCAATTTATCGATGGCATATGCAAAAGCGGTACCCGACTCCATCGCAATCATGGAACCATTGGTACGCCGTTCAATCTCACCCTTATAAGGTTGGTATTCCTTAAAACGATGTGCCATGATAGCCTCACCGGCAGAAGCGGTCAACACATTGGTACGCAAACCAATGATACCACGCGACGGCATATCGAATTCAAGATTTACACGCTCGCCTGAGGTCTCCATCTTCACCATTTCACCTTTGCGGCGTGTCACCATATCAATCATCTTGCTGGCATATTCCTCAGGAACATTGATTGTCAATTCTTCAATAGGCTCATTCTTTACACCATCAATTTCCTTGAAGATAACTTGCGGTTGTCCTACCTGCAATTCGTATCCTTCACGACGCATCGTCTCAATCAATACCGACAAGTGGAGCACACCACGACCGGAAACGATCCATTTTCCATCTTCCTCACTCTTGCGGACACGCAAAGCAAGATTTTTATCCAACTCTTTCATCAGACGATCGTGAATGTGGCGGGAAGTCACAAACTTACCCTCTTTACCGAAGAAGGGAGAGTCGTTGATGGTGAAAAGCATACTCATGGTAGGCTCATCAATAGCGATAGGCGGCAATGCTTCGGGATTTTCGAAATCACAAATCGTATCACCGATTTCAAAGCCTTCGATACCAACCAATGCACAAATATCACCGGAAGAAACCTCTTGCACTTTCACACGACCCATACCTTCGAAGGTATGCAACTCTTTGATTTTTGATTTCACAATACTTCCATCACGCTTAACCAGAGAAACATTCATACCCTCTTTCAACGTTCCACGATGCACACGTCCCACGGCAATACGCCCCGTGTAAGAAGAGTAGTCTAAAGAAGTCACCAACATTTGTGGTGTACCTTCCAATTGTTCGGGAGCCGGGATATTCTCTAAAATACAATCCAGCAAAGTGTAAATATTGTCGGTCGGTTTCTGCCAATCAGTACTCATCCAGTTATTTTTAGCCGAACCGTACACAACCGGAAAGTCCAATTGTTCTTCTGTAGCTTCCAAACTGAACATCAAGTCAAACACCATTTCATATACCTCTTCGGGACGGCAATTAGGCTTATCCACCTTATTTACTACAACGATAGGTTTCAAACCGATTTGCAGAGCTTTCTGCAATACAAAACGTGTCTGCGGCATGGGACCTTCAAAAGCATCCACAAGCAAGATACATCCATCTGCCATATTCAGCACACGCTCTACTTCACCTCCGAAATCGCTGTGACCCGGAGTATCAATAATATTAATCTTGGTGTCTTTATAATTGATGGAAACGTTCTTTGAAAGAATCGTTATTCCTCGTTCACGTTCCAAATCATTATTATCCAGCATTAATTCACCTGTACTCTGGTTGTTACGGAACAGATTTCCAGCCAGAAGCATCTTGTCTACAAGAGTCGTTTTCCCATGGTCAACATGGGCAATAATTGCAATGTTTCTAATATTTTGCATATAATACCTATTATTTGGCTGCAAAGGTACTAATTTTGCATTAGATATATAGTATAGGACAGAAAAAAATGCTGAATATCATTGTCATATAAAAGATAATGTCTATCTTTGCACGCTCGAAAGAGACAATTAATATCAACTTTTTAATTAAACATTATGTATTTAGACGCTGCTAAAAAGCAAGAAATCTTCGGCAAATACGGAAAGTCTAACTCTGATACTGGCTCAGCTGAGGCCCAGATAGCTTTGTTTTCATACCGTATTGCTCATCTGACTGAGCACATGAAGCTCAACAGAAAAGATTATAGTACTGAAAGAGCTTTGACAATGTTGGTAGGTAAACGTCGCGCTTTGCTGACTTACCTGAAAGACCGTGATATCAACAGATATCGTGCTATTGTTAAAGAACTTGGCTTGCGTAAGTAATCTACTTGCGGCAAAACCATTAAAAAGGGAAATATTCTTTTGAATATTTCCCTTTTTTGTTCCCGTTTATCAATTTTTCTCTTCCCAATCACGCAACAATAAACGTGAAGTCTCCATGTATATCATTGGTACATTTATAAATATATCCTATTTCAATGCAAAAATAATAAATCCGTCCACAACCGAGAAACATAATTTTCTATCTTTGTAGAAACCTAACCGATATAGTTATGAAGACAAGTAAACTTATTCTATTATTGTTTATCGGTGTGCTTGCCATACAACCGGTCAAAGCCCAAAACCGAAGTGAAAGAAAAGCATTCATTGAACGCGAAGTGAAAGAGGCAGTGAACTCCAAACAGTACAAAATCAACGTAAATCACATGTTACCCATGAAAGGCAGAAGCCGTTCCTTGACCTCCAATTATTCCGTAGAAGTAAGAAACGACTCTGTATTTTCTTACCTGCCTTATTTTGGAGAAGCTTACAACATCCCTTACGGTGGAGGTAAAGGATTAATCTTCAATGCCCCTATCAGCCAATATCAAACCAAACATCTCAAAAAAGGGAAAGTACAAATAAACTTTAAAGTCAATAATGAAGAAGACAAATACGGATATAACCTTACCATTTATCCCAACGGTTCTACCAGCATCCACATTCAGCCTACGAACCGGCAAGCCATTTCGTTCATGGGAGAGATGGATGTCGAAGAATAAAAAAACAAATAGAGATTAAGTAAGGATATATCAAACTTTTCCCCACAGATTGTTGCATCAAGTGAAAGTTTATCTTATTTTTGCGGTTCAACAACTATAAATTGAAACTTTTCAGGCTTGAAACACTAACATTATGGATACAAGTAAAATCGTAGGAGAAAAAATCAAGTCACTCCGTGAAAGCCAATCCATCAGTATGGAAGAACTGGCACAGCGTTCAGGGCTAGCCATTGAACAGATTGAACGTATAGAAAACAATATCGACCTTCCGTCGTTGGCGCCACTTATCAAAATAGCCCGTGTACTTGGTGTGCGTCTCGGAACCTTCCTGGACGACCAGGATGAAAACGGTCCTGTGGTATGTCGCAGGTCGGAAGCCAAAGACAGTATCAGTTTCTCTAATAATGCTATCCATTCTCGTAAACACATGGAATATCATTCTCTTTCCAAGTCGAAAGCCGATCGTCATATGGAACCGTTCATCATTGATGTAGCTCCTACAGACGATAGTGACTTTGTACTTTCTTCCCACGAAGGTGAAGAATTTATCATGGTTATGGAAGGAACAATGGAAATCAGCTACGGCAAAAATTCTTACCTACTCGAAGAAGGGGACAGTATCTATTACGACTCCATCGTACCCCATCATGTACATGCCTACGAGGGACAAGCAGCCAAAATATTAGCAGTAATCTATACACCAATTTAAGTGTGAGTATAAGGTATAAACTACGATATACAACAATGTAATACTTTATGCCTTATACTTCATATCTTGTACTTTATATCTTATCATAAAGCATCATGTTATACGAAAGAACGCTCGGACAATGGTTAGAGCATTGGGCAACAACTACACCTGACAAAGAATACATTGTTTACTCCGATCGCAACTTACGTTTCACTTGGAACCAGTTCAACCGACGGGTAGACGACATGGCAAAAGGACTTATCGCTATCGGAGTGGAACGCGGAACGCATGTCGGCATTTGGGCGGCGAATGTACCGGATTGGCTGACTCTTTTATATGCATGCGCCAAGATAGGCGCTGTATATGTCACGGTAAATACCAATTATAAACAAGCCGAACTGGAATATCTGTGCGAAAATTCGGATATGCACACTCTCTGCATCGTGAACGGTGAAAAAGACAGTGATTTTGTACAGATGACTTATACCATGTTACCGGAGCTGAAAACCTGCGAGCGCGGACACTTGAAAAGTGAACGTTTCCCCTATATGAAAAATGTGATCTATGTGGGACAGGAGAAACATCGTGGAATGTACAATACTTCTGAAATTCTGCTTTTGGGGAACAATGTAGAAGACAACCGTTTGACCGAACTTAAAAACCAGGTCGATTGCCACGACGTAGTAAATATGCAATATACCTCCGGCACTACCGGTTTTCCCAAAGGCGTAATGCTTACTCACTACAATATTACCAACAACGGGTTTCTGACGGGTGAGCACATGAAATTCACCGCCGACGACAAACTTTGTTGCTGTGTACCTTTATTTCACTGTTTCGGTGTAGTACTTGCCACGATGAATTGCCTTACACACGGTTGTACACAAGTCATGGTAGAGCGCTTCGATCCGCTGGTAGTTCTCGCCTCTATTCATAAGGAACGTTGTACCGCCCTCTATGGTGTACCCACTATGTTCATTGCCGAGCTCAATCATCCAATGTTCGATTTATTCGATATGTCTTGTTTGCGTACGGGTATCATGGCAGGTTCTCTCTGTCCGGTTGAGTTAATGAAGCAAGTGGAAGAGAAAATGTATATGAAAGTAACCAGTGTTTACGGACTCACCGAAGCAGCTCCGGGCATGACTGCTACTCGTATTGACGACTCGTTTGATGTACGCTGCAATACTGTAGGTCGTGACTTTGAATACACCGAAGTAAAAGTGATTGATCCGGAAACCGGTGAAGAATGTCCGGTCGGTGTGCAAGGCGAGATGTGTAATCGTGGATACAACACCATGAAAGGTTATTATAAAAATCCGCAAGCCACTGCCGAAGTCATCGATAAGAATAATTTCCTACATTCCGGCGATTTAGGCGTGAAAGACGAAGACGGCAACTACCGTATCACAGGACGTATCAAAGATATGATTATCCGTGGTGGTGAGAATATCTATCCACGTGAAATTGAAGAATTCCTCTATCAACTGGAAGGTGTGAAAGATGTACAGGTTGCAGGTATCCCCTCTAAGAAATACGGTGAAGCCGTGGGAGCTTTCATCATTCTGCACGATGGAGTAAATATGCACGAATCGGACGTACGCGATTTTTGTATTGGCAGGATATCACGTTACAAAATTCCCAAATATATTTTCTTCATTAAAGAGTTCCCCATGACAGGTAGCGGTAAGATACAAAAATTCAAACTGAAAGATTTAGGATTACAACTCTGCAAGGAACAAGGGATAGAAATCATTTAATTAATGAATAATTGATAATGGAAAATGAACAATGACTATACGATGTTATGCGCAGTTTGTTTATCCATTATCAATTATTCATTAGCCAATCGGTAACGTAAAATAGAATGTAGTTCCGCAACCCTCTCCAGAACGTACCCATATACGCCCTCCCATACGCTCCACCAACATACGGCAAAGTGTCAGCCCCAAACCTGTTCCTTGAGCAAAATTATTCAGTTTACCAAAACGCTCAAAGATGGTTGCAACACGACGAGCCGGAATACCCATACCTGAATCCCTGACATAAAACTGTACCGCATTGCCCTTACGCTGAAAACCAAAATGTACTTCACCGGAAGAAGTAAATTTTACTGCATTACTCAACAGGTTACTTAATATCTGCGCGATATGCCCTCTGTCACCCAGGATAGTCAATTCCGTATCCACTTCATCGAGTTTCAACAATACCCCTTTGGATACTTTATCCCGGAAGGTATCATATTCCTTCAAACATATCAAATAAAGATTTATTTTCTCTTTAGTAAACACAACAGAACCTGCTTCCAATGAAGAAAGATCCAAAATATCATTAAACAAAGTCAGAAGCAATTCAGAATTACGCTCTATTATCTCACAATATTCTTTCTTTTCACTCTCATGTTCGGGTCCTATCACCAGTCGGGAGAAACCGACGATCGCATTCAGGGGAGTACGAATTTCATGGCTCATATTAGCAAAGAATGCAGATTTCAGACGGTCGGCTTCCTCCGCTTTGGTACGGGCATCAATCAATGCCGTCTCTGTTTCGACAAGTTCTGTCACATCGCGGCACATACAAAGCAAATACTTATCGCCCAACGGACAAACCCGGTTTTCGTAGTGGCGCATCTTTCCATGAAACATCAACGAATGACGTGCCGTATGCGTTTCTCCGGTACGAATTACCTCATCCATATTAGCACGGATCCGATGATACGCCTCAGCCGGTACCACATCCTTCAGGTTGGAGTGCAACAACTCTTCATTAGAAACACCTTCCACATGATTGGTGTGAGGAGCAGATACTAATTCGATAAAATTAGCATCATAGTCAGAAACAGTAATCATATCAGGAAAAGTATCGAGAATATCCCGATAATATTCCTCACGAAAACGACCGGGAATAGAATAGGAGCAAGAAGACTCAGAAACAGATTGGGTATTCAACCGTTCTTCCAATTGCCGGATAACCTCGAGCAGTTCTTCTTTGGTTTTCTTATTGTAATCAACCATTTAAGGTGTTTATTGAGTATTAGTGGCAATTGCCAACAACAAATATACAACAAACATTTATATTCATCAACTTAAACTCGCAACTTTTATCCTCCAAAGACAAGAGTTTTAACTACCGCCCTTCATTTACCGCTTTCAAAGTACCGTACCTCATCTTATTTCTCCGGATAACGCATATTCTCTTCCCGTATCTGCTCCAATATCTCATGCAGATATTTGGCGGATTCCCATTTAGCCATCGGCAAATCGTGAAGCAAATAATTTCCACAGTCCTGCGGAGCAGCACCAGGTATTTCACCCTCATATCCGGCAATAAAACGGAAAGTATCCTGCATCAGAGATACGATGTCTTGCGGTTGCAAATCACCTTTCATCAATAGATAATTACCGGTAAGACATCCCATAGGTCCCCAATAAATAATCTTATCCTGCCATTGTGGTTCGTTACGCAAATAAGTGGCAGCCAGATGTTCTATAGTATGCAGGGCACCCTGTCCTAAAGCCGGTTCACGGTTGGGCTCTTTCATACGAATATCAAAAGTTGTAACAACTTCTCCGTTCACTTCATCTTTGCGGGATACATAAATGCCACGCAACAAACGGATGTGATCAATAGTAAAACTGGGAATCTTCTTCATGATTTATAATTTATAATTGTAACTTATCAGGCAGCGTAGAAAGGAAAGCCCAAGTGGTAAGGAACGAACGTTCTGCCATAGTCTCCCAGAAACCGGTATATTGCGCCGAATGGTCTTCTATCCCCGGCGTGTCACTAATGATGCGGAAACTAAGGAAAGGTGTGTTATACAGATAACAAACCTGCGCAATGGCCGTGGATTCCATATCGACTGCAATCCCATCAGGGAAACGACGTTTAATAGCATCCAGCCCTACACGGTTGGTAATAAATTGATCACCAGTACAAATCAACCCGCTATGGATACGGCTGCCTTGCTCGACGCTGTTTAGCGATAAAGCATGTTTCAGCAGGAAAGCACAGCCCTCATATACGGCAGGCATTTCTGCCATCTGTCCATATTCATAATCTTCACCACACCACACATCATGGTACACCAGACGTTCACTTACAACCACATCCGCTACATCCAGACAGGTATCAATACCACCCGCCACACCGGTACTGACCACACAATCGGGCGTGAAACGGCGTATCAGTTCCGTGGCTCCTACTGCAGCATTCACCTTACCGATACCACATTGTGTAAGTATCACACGGTTGCTGCCAAGCATTCCGTCCACATAATGCAAATTGCCATAAGCCGACTCTTCTTTCTTCTGTAAACGCTCCACCAACTGGCGGTGCTCGCTATCCATTGCACTGATAACACCTACTGTCATATTCTTCTCAATATATATTTGCAAGGCAAAGGTACAATATTTCCATAAGATAAGCCATATACTGACATCAAAAAGAGACGAGCTTATTTTGCATTACTTCCAGTTTAAACTATCTTTGCAACCATTATAAAAAACGTAGTTCAAGATGATAAAGAAGATTCTTCCTGATTTGATTGCCATCCTGGCATTTGCACTACTTTCATTCGCTTACTTTTTTCCGGCGGATATAGAAGACCGTATTCTGTTCCAGCATGACACTGCTGCAGGAGCCGGTGCGGGACAAGAAGCCGCCCTGTATAACGAACAGACGGGAGAGAAAACTCGTTGGACAAACTCTCTTTTCGGTGGTATGCCGACGTACCAAATCGCCCCATCTTATGAATCGGGTACGCCTTTGCGATGGACGCAGAAAGTTTACCAACTATTCCTGCCCAGCTATGTCAATCTGACCTTCATCCTGATGTTAGGATTCTACATTTTGCTTCGTGTATTCGGTATATCGGTATGGCTCGCTGGTTTAGGAAGTATTCTATGGGCCTTTTCGTCCTACTTCTTTATTCTGATTTCAGCCGGACATATCTGGAAGTTTATTACCCTTGCTTATATTCCTCCCACAATAGCGGGTATCATATTGGCTTACCGTGGTAAGCTATTAGCAGGAGGTATCGTAACAGCCATCTTCGTTGCCCTGCAAATTATGTCCAACCATGTGCAGATGTCCTATTATTTTCTATTTGTCATCTTGTTCATCATGGGAGCCTATTTTGAGGATGCCTGGCGTAACAAGACATTGCCCGAATTCTTTAAAGCCAGTGCAGTGTTGTTTGTAGCTGCCCTCATCGGTGTAGCTGCCAACCTCTCCAACCTTTATCATACCTATACGTACAGTAAAGAAACCATGCGTGGCAAAAGCGAACTGGTACAAACCGGCGATGCAGCCAAACAGACAAGTAGCGGATTGGATCGTGATTATATCACACAATGGAGTTACGGCATTGACGAAACTCTTACCTTGCTTGTCCCCAATTTCAAAGGTGGAGCATCTACCCCACTTATCCAGAGCGAAACGGCCATGGAGAAAGCCAATCCCATGTATAGCGGTTTATACAGCCAACTGACACAATATTTTGGCAGCCAACCCATGACAGCAGGTCCCGTTTATGTAGGCGCTTTCGTGCTGTTTCTTTTCGTATTGGGGTGTTTCATCGTAAAAGGACCATTAAAATGGGCTTTAATTGGCGCCACTTTCTTCTCTATTGTTCTTGCCTGGGGTAAGAACTTCATGCCGCTAACGGACTTTTTCATCGACTATATTCCGATGTACAACAAATTCCGCGCTGTATCATCCATCCTCGTTATAGCGGAATTTACCATACCGTTATTGGCTATTTTTGCTTTGAAACGCATATTGGATGAGCCCGAGATATTGAAAAAAAACAGAAAAGCGATCGGTATCAGCATAGCACTCACAGCCGGTGTCGCCTTGTTACTTGCCGTGGCACCCGGTAGTCTTGGTTCAGGTTTTGTCCCTGCCCAAGAAGCACAAATGTTACAGAATGCCGTAAACCAACAAATGATACCGACCAACGAGTTACCGGGTATTCTCGCCAATTTACAGGAAGTACGTTCTGCTCTTGTCAGCACCGATGCTTTACGCAGTTTCTTGATTATCGGTATCGGCTGCGCATTATTGGGACTTTATGCCGCCCGTAAATTAAACAAAACCGTTACCGTCAGCGCCATAATCGTATTGTGTATCGGTGATATGTGGAATATCAACAAACGTTATCTCAACGATAGCCAATTCGTTCCGCGTTCCACTCAAACTCAAACATTCACCAAGACAAAAGCAGACGAGTTGATTTTGCAAGATAAAGCTTTAGATTATCGCGTACTGAACCTTGCCAGCAATACATTCAACGAAAATAATACTTCTTATTGGCATAAAAGTGTCGGTGGTTACCATGCCGCCAAGTTACGCCGTTATCAGGAAATGATAGAGCATCACATCAGTCCTGAAATGCAAGCTGTATATAAGGAAGTAGCCACTGCAGGTGGTGAAATGGACAGTGTGGATGCTTCTAAGTTCCGCATACTGAATATGCTGAACACCAAGTATTTCATTTTCCCTGCCGGACAGCAGGGAGAAACCGTACCCATTCTCAATCCGTACGCTTACGGTAATGCCTGGTTTGTAGACAAAGTACAATATGTTGATAACGCCAATCAGGAAATAGAAGCTCTGGATAGCATTCTTCCTACAGAAACAGCTGTAGTGGATGTCCGTTTCAAAGATATACTGAATGGTGTAACAGAAGTATATAAAGATAGTTTATCCACCATTCGCCTGACAAGTTACGAACCTAACCGTTTGGTATACGAAACAGAAAATGCCAAAGACGGCATCGCTGTATTCTCCGAGATCTACTATCCTGACGGTTGGCAAGTCACCATTGACGGGCAAGCCGCCAAGCTGGCACGCGCTGATTACATCTTACGTGTCCTGTATGTTCCTGCCGGCAAACATACCATTGAGATGCGTTTCGACCCAAAGAGTCTGCACGTAACGGAAGGTATTGCTTATGGAGCCTTCGCACTCCTGATTATGGGAGTAATCGTACTTGTAGTGATGACACGAAAAAGAAAAATGGTTTAAAAAGCTGCGTTAAAGCGGGGCACGTAGATATTTAAGGGAGATTTGTTTGATATACTTGATAAATTCTTTTGATACTGTATTCATCACGGAGAACACAAGGGGACATCGTTTTTTTTACCGGACGAGATGTCTGAAGCCGTATGCTTGGCGCATCAATCTGTCAAATTGATTTCAAAACGGCACCCATCAGATGCTTTTTATCTCCGAACCGCCCGTTTTGCTGACACACCCGCTTCCCGAAAAATCCGGAAGCGTGCGATTGGGTGCATAAACATGCGGCATTTTCACCGAATATCCCGCCTCCCGCACGAGGGATGTTAACTTCCGACGTAAGGGATATTAACTTCCAGCGTGAGGGATATTAACTTCCGGCGTGAGGGATATTAACTTCCCTCACGGGAAAAACGGACATTTCTCCCACAAACGCCCTTTTTCTCCCGTGAAAAGAGTACTTTTGCACGATCAGCTCGCAGTTTTTCGTCTATTTGGATTGTTTATATTTATGTATTTCACTATCCATGAGCAAGATACAGATTTTCGTCCGTATATTTTCGCTTGCGCCTGCCGACGGGTAGAAATACGCGTTTCTCGGGACACGGAAAGTACAAAATGTCAAAAATGGACACAGCAATACCAGGATTTCTTGAAAACCGCATAGAGCAGCACCTCGAAACCGGGTGATCCGTACCTGAAATTATAACACCATACAAGAGAAAAAATAAGTTTTCAGGCACTTCCTTTCACAGATTTCTTTAGTCTTCCTCAGTATATCGATTATACCGATATCGGTCTTCCTGCTCTTTCAAAGCAGCATCCACCATTTCCTCACTGTAACAACCAGAATTTGCAATGATTTCAACTAACTCATCATCTGTCTTCTGCACTACTTTATCATGTATCATAGCTTGCTTGTTCATCTCTTTCCTATTCTGCTGGATAGTTTCCACAGCTTGTACAAACCTTTCATTATAATCTTCTCTGTTCGCTAAAATTTCTTTCAATTCTTCATCTGATTTGTTGGCAAGCTTAGCGGATATTTGCTCGTCAATCCCCGACGACTCCGGTATCCACGGGCGTTGCGGCTGCGAAGCGACCTCAGCAATGTCGTCTTCGGGAACAACTTCACCTTTACCAAAGACACCCGAAATGACAGAACGCCAGCCAATAATAGCAAGATAAAGATAAATCCAGGGAAGAATAGTATAAATATCACCTAAACCCTCAAAGTACACACCCGGAATATACGAGCGAAGTGATCCATAAACCAAGTCAGTCAGGATCAATGAATAGTAAACAATAAGATAAGTAGTTCCTTCTCTTACAAAACGATTTTGCCAATTTTTCCTCAATTGACAAAAAGCAATGATAAACAAGAGGGGAGCCGCCCACATAGAAAACACACGATAAATCCAAACACGCATATCGCCTTCACTACCGGCATAAAAAAGAATGACATTGAGCAAATAACCCATCATATACATTCCGGCGGCAACTGCCATCAAAGTAAACACCGCCTTTTTCTCAATCTGCTTTGACCGTATGACAATAAATGCTATCAACATCATCACTCCACCGATAATAAAAGCTATGATATAGCCGGCATCATATAATTTTCCTATCGGAACATCAGGCGCAACAGTGCCTGCATAACGGCCTACCAACCCATTGAATACGTCATAGAACGCTGTAGCCAGAATGATGCTACACGTAATCATCCATCCGCCAGGCGCATCACTGATACGCCAACGCTCAACGGTAGTACGTCCCTCCACCGTCAAAGGTATTGCATTCTTGATACTCGACCATCCACTGAGTACCACAAAAAATAGAATAAAACATATAATACCTTCAAGAATGAATCCTATTAACGGAATGATTCCCAATACAGCGGCCACAACCGACCATATCATAGCCGCACGCAAGCGCCCCGCTCCTCGACGGGCTTCTTCGGGAAAAGTGTACGAACGCTTCAAACTGCCGTAACCACCAATCATAATAAAGAATGCAACTACACTCGCCACAAATGCCAAAAACCAACCGAACACCGGAATAAATTTCAAGACCTGACTCACCAATCCCCAAACGGCCCCCTTACGGATATTCAATATCGCATGTGCATCGGCAGCCTTCTGTAGTTTAGCAAACCCTGTCAAACCACCAAAATACAACACGTAAGCAAAAACCATAAGCAGTGGTACTACAACATCCGAAGCGTCCGCCCCAAACATGCTGCCATCGATATTCCCACTCATCAGCATATAGCCGATACCGCTTAAGTTGTCTATCTTATCATAAAGTGATACAATCGCCTCAATCAAGGGCATCAGGGAAATAATCAAGACTGCGTTGAAAATGTTCCCGCCTTTTTCACGCCAAAGTGTAGTTACCTTCATAGTAATTATTATTAAGTTTTAATATTCCTCAAATATCAATATATTTTAAATAAAAAACAAACTTTCTCTTCCAATTATTTTACATACATAACGTCACGTCTATCAAATAACACGCACTTGTATCGGACATGCAAAAATTACGTTAGGAATTTCAGCCACCTAATAACGTTAGGAAAAATATAAAAAACATATAAATCGAGGATAAAACAATATATTTCAGTACCTTTGTGTTCTATTTATGTTCTAATAATAAAAAGAAAAGTATATGGAAAGTACCCGTCAAAATAAAATATCCCGTTTACTCCAGAAAGAGTTGAGTGACATCTTCTTGTTACAAACCAAATCTATGCCCGGAGTATTAATTTCTGTGAGTGCCGTGCGTATTAGTCCCGATATGAGTGTGGCTCGTGCCTATCTCAGTATTTTCCCGTCGGAAAAGAGTGAGGAAATCATCAAGAATATCAATGCTAACATGAAATCCATACGTTTTGAATTGGGTACACGTGTACGCCACCAACTACGCATTATCCCTGAACTGAAATTTTTTGTAGACGACTCGTTAGATTATTTAGAACGCATTGACGAACTTTTAAAATAATGTTTAGTGATTAATGATTAAACATTAATTATGCACCTGCCATTTTACATTGCCCGTCGCTACCTCTTTTCTAGAAAGAAGCACAATGCCATTAATATAATCTCCGGTATATCAGTATGCGGAGTAACATTGGCTACTTTGGCACTGGTATGTACTCTATCTGTATTCAACGGGTTCCAGGATATGGTGGCAGGGTTCTTTACCGCTTTCGACCCGGAATTGAAAATTACAATTCGCGAAGGGAAAGTTTTCGATCCGCAAGAGTCACGTATTCAACAGATACGAACACTACCGGAGATAGATGTCTGGACAGAAACATTGGAAGAGAGTGCTATGGTTCAATATAAAGACCGGCAGGCAATGGCAGTTATAAAGGGAGTAGAAAACAACTTTGAGCAACTGACTTCTATTGATAGCTTACTCTACGGGACAGGTGAATTCATTTTAGAAGACTCGATTGTAGACTATGGCTTTCTTGGTGTGGAACTGGTCTCTGAACTAGGTACAGGCATTCAGTTCGTTGATCCATTACAGGTGTTTGCTCCCAAACGGAATGTACGGGTGAATATAGCCAATCCTTCCGCCGCTTTCAACCAAGATTATTTATTCTCACCAGGAGCCGTGTTTGTTGTCAATCAACAAAAATACGATTCTCGTTACATCCTTACTTCCCTGAACTTTGCACGCCGTTTGTTCAATTACGACACGGAGGTTTCTGCTATTGAGTTAAAACTAAAACCAGGGACAAGCACTGACGCTGTACAGAAAAAGATGGAAAATATACTCGGTGATCGGTTCGTTGTACAGAACCGTTATGAACAACAAGCTGATGTTTTCCGTATTATGGAAATTGAGAAACTTATTTCTTATCTGTTCCTGACTTTCATCCTCGCCATCGCTTGTTTCAACGTCATCGGTTCGTTGTCCATGCTGATACTGGATAAGCGTGAAGATGTAGAAACGTTACGTAATCTGGGAGCAGACGACCAGTTGATTTCTCGCATTTTCCTATTTGAAGGGAGATTAATTTCTCTATTCGGAGCTGTTATCGGTATTATCATCGGATTGTTACTATGCTTCCTGCAAGAGCGATTCGGACTTATCTCATTGGGAGGCGGTAGCGGCAGCTTTGTGGTCGATGCCTATCCGGTGAGTGTACACGCAACGGATATTATACTGATATTTATGACAGTAATTGCAGTAGGTTTCCTATCTGTATGGTATCCGGTGAGATATCTCAGCAAACGACTGCTGAAAAAAGGGTGAGAAAAAAGACAACGGGAAAAGAAATAGTAAGCCCTTTATATCTTGTGGATAATGGTCAATCCATCACGTAAGGGAAGAATTACTTTTTCTACGCGGTTATCTTTTGCTACCAGATCATTGAATTCTTTAATACGAATGGTTTGCAAATCGGAAGCATGGGGGTGCTCTTCCAATACATGGCCATCCCATAAGGTATTATCAGCAACGATATAACCGCCTACTGAAAGATGCGCCAATGCCATCTCATAATATTCAATGTATTTACGCTTATCCCCGTCCATAAAAACAAGGTCGAAAGTTATTCCCAACTGCGGAACACGTTCCAAAGCATCACCTATATAAAATTTAATTTTATCAGCATAGGCAGAATTCTCCAACCAAGGACGAGTAAAGTCTTCTTGTTCGTCATTGATTTCGAATGTATGCAACATCCCGCCTTCGGGAAGTCCTTCTGCCATACAAAGAGCGGAATAGCCGCTATAAGTACCTATCTCCAAAATCTGACGGGGACATATCATCCGGACAAACATCTTGAGCATACGTCCCTGCAAATGTCCTGAAGCCATCCGGGGATAAAGTAACTTGACATGGGTATCTCGATAGAGGGCTTTCAAGTAATCGCTCTCTTGATCAATGTGTGCCAGGATATATTCGTCTAACGTCATAGGAATTGAGGGTTTAACATTATCATACTGAACGAAATCGAAGAATCCCATTTTTCAGGAAGATAGACAACTCCACAGAAAAAGGAGATCCTTCGACAAAAATTCAGGATGACAGGTACTGTCAGATATTACTTTTAAATTAAAGTACTTCGCAAAATACGGTATTTTATAAATATCTATTGCTGTTAGGCAATACACTCTCTGTCGCATGTTTCAAAGCATCTTCTACGACATTGATTTCGAGGAAAGAAGTCTGCGTACCTGCTTTTCCGCTACTCAAGTAACCTACCATATCGGTAGGTTGCAAACGTCCTTCCTTCAACAAACGGCGAAGAGCGGCAAAATAATATTCTTGTCCATTGGCCAGTTCCGGCATATAAATAGCTTCCACACCATAGGATAAAGCAAGATGGCGCATTGTCTTTTCCTTATAACAGATGGCCAGAACCGGATATTTTCCACGAAACGCAGCCAGGTTACGAGCGGTACGTCCACTATAACTATCTGTAATGATAGCGCGGATTTTCAACTTAGTAGTGGCTTTTACAGCCTGCTTAGCAAGGAAAGCAGTTACATCGTTACTGTTCTCATCCAGAGGAATACGTATATCATTATCTGCCAACTTATCTTTTTCTGCCTGGGCAGCAACTTTAGTCATTGTTTGCACCGCTTCTACAGGGTACTTACCATAAGCGGTTTCACCACTTAACATAAGGGCATCAGTACGATAATAAATAGCATTGGCAATATCAGTCACCTCAGCACGGGTAGGACGGGGATTGGATATCATGGTATGAAGCATCTGCGTGGCAACGATTACTGGCTTCTTAGCGAGAATACATTTACGTATCAACATACGTTGGATACCCGGAATACGTTCTTGAGGAACTTCGATACCCAAATCACCACGAGCTACCATCACACCATCGGCTACCTCAAGAATTTCATCAATATTATCTACACCTTCCTGGTTCTCAATCTTGGCAACGATACGGATATCACTATTGTGTTCATCAAGAATTGCCTTGATATCAAGAATATCCTGTTTGTTGCGAACAAAAGAATGAGCAATGAAATCAATATCCTTCTCAATGGCATAAAGGATATTATTACGGTCTTTCTCCGTCAAGGAAGGCAGATTGATACGAACACCCGGCACATTGACACTCTTACGGTTACCAAGCGTAGCTTCATTCTGAACCTCACAAAGCAAATAATCAGGAGTCTTATCTACTACGGCCAATTCCAAATCACCATCATCAATAAGGATTTGTCCGCCAACATTCAAATCATTCACAAAATTAGGATAGGAAACGGAAATACATTCACGAGTAGTTTGCAGATCGGGATTGCCTACTACCTTTACACGGTCACCCACTTTAAAAGGAATCGGTTCGGCAAGCACGGTAGTACGCACCTCAGGACCTTTCGTATCCATCAGGATAGCGATACGATTGGATACCGAACGAACGTTAGCTATCAATTTTTCAAACCCTTCACGTCCTGCGTGCGCTGTATTCATGCGCACCACATTCATACCGGCTTCGAACAACTTCTGTATAAAGTCTACATCGCAACGTTGGTCAGAAATCGTTGCAACGATTTTTGTTTGTTTCAATAACATAATCTTATACCTGTTTACTTATTATATTTATTTTTTGTTATCCAGCAGCGCTTCCAAAGCTAATCTGTAAGAATTCAGCCCGAAACCGCAAATGACACCCTGACAGGCATTGGCAATCATGGATACATGACGAAATACCTCACGGGCATGTACATTGGAAATATGCACCTCAATCACCGGAGCAGTGACCGAACGAATAGCATCCTGCAGAGCAATGGACGTATGAGTGTAAGCACCTGCATTCAAAATAATGCCGTCCACATCAAAACCGACTTGCTGTATCTTATCTATCAGTTCTCCCTCGATGTTGGACTGGAAATAGTCAATTTGTACATCCACATATTTTTTACGAAGTTCGGCAAGGCAGTCTTCAAAAGTAACACTGCCATAAATGGAAGGTTCACGTTTGCCCAACAGATTTATATTGGGACCGTTAATAATTTGTATCCTCATAACACAATTTTTTATACCTTTGTCCACAGAGAACAATTTTTCAAGGTGCAAAGATAGTATAAAGGTAGGAAAAAGAAATGAAAGTAGGAGAAAAATCAACGGATAAAGAAAAGCGAGCGTTGATAATCAGAAAGTATAAACAATATCTGAAGTTGGAGAAAGGACTTTCTGATAACACCTTCGATGCTTACATGACAGACTTGAGAAAACTTCTGGATTTCCTGGAAAGCGAAAATATCAAGATATTCGATACTACACTTGATGACCTTCAGCGTTTTACTGCTGGTCTACACGACATAGGCATTCATCCGCGCTCCCAGGCACGTATTCTTTCGGGTATCAAATCTTTCTTTCACTTTCTTGTCATAGCTGATTATCAAGAAACCGACCCGAGTGAATTACTTGAAGGACCCAAAATCGGATTTAAATTACCGGAAGTACTCACTGTGGAAGAAATCGACAAGATTATCTCTACCGTCGATATGGAGAAAAATGAAGGTCAACGCAACCGAGCCATCCTGGAAACACTGTACAGTTGCGGCTTACGCGTATCGGAGCTCTGCAATCTGAAAATATCCGATCTCTATTTTGAAGAGGGGTTCATAAAGGTAGAAGGGAAAGGCAGCAAGCAACGGCTGGTTCCTATTTCTCATCGCGCTATCAAAGAAATAAAATACTGGTTTAAAGACCGTTGCCACTGGAAAATAAAAAAAGATTTCGAAGATTATGTATTTTTGGCACGATGGGGCAACGGCATATCACGCATTATGGTATTTCATCTGATTAAAGAGCTGGCACAAAAAGCAGGAATTACCAAAAATATCAGCCCGCATACTTTCCGTCACTCCTTTGCTACTCATTTATTGGAAGGAGGTGCCAATTTACGTGCTATACAATGTATGTTGGGCCATGAATCTATTGCTACCACGGAAATCTACACTCATATCGACCGGAATATGTTGAGAAGTGAAATAATTGAGCATCACCCGCGTAATATAAAATACAGAAAAGAACATAGCTTTTGTTAAATTATAATAAATATGACAGTATTATTAACAAATTGACGAGAGAATTTATACCTTTGCGAAGCTATATCTATAGGACTATAGCAGCGAATTGTGAATAGACGAATTTCAATTACAAACAATTAATTTATATCTAAAATGACTAAAAAATTGTATCTGCCTTTGTTAGTGGCACTTGTTGCTGTTTTGACATCATGCAGCAGCAAAATGGGTGAACTGTCTTCTGACTATTTCACAGTGACTCCTCAAGTATTGGAAGCCGTAGGTGGTAAAGTTCCCGCTACCATTAATGGCAAATTCCCTGAAAAGTACTTCAAGAAGAATGCTGTAGTAGAAGTAACTCCGGTTTTGAAATGGGACGGTGGCGAAGCTAAAGGTCAGCCTGCTGTATTCCAGGGTGAAAAAGTTGAAGGTAACGACCAGTCTATCTCTTACAAGACAGGTGGTAGCTACACAATGAAGACTTCTTTCGACTATGTTCCTGAAATGGCTAAATCTGAACTGTATTTGGAATTCAAAGCTAAAGTTGGCAAGAAAGAAATTACAATTCCTGCTGTAAAGATAGCTGATGGTGTAATCTCTACTTCTGAAATGATCGGCCAGACTTTGGGTAGTGCCAATCCAGCTAACGGTGACGATGCATTCCAACGTATTATTAAGGAAAAATATGATGCTAATATCATGTTCTTGATCCAACAAGCTAACGTACGTGCAAGTGAGCTGAAAACAGCAAAATCCTTCAACGAAGAAGTTAAGAATGTAAACGATGCTGCCAACAAAAAAATCAACAACATTGAGATTTCCGCTTACGCCTCTCCTGATGGTGGTGTTAAGTTGAATACAGGTTTGGCCGAAAATCGTCAAGACAATACAGCTAAAGTTATCAACAAAGACCTGAAGAAAGCTAAAATTGAGGCTGCAGTTGACACTAAATACACTGCACAAGACTGGGAAGGGTTCCAGGAATTGGTTAGCAAATCCAACATCCAAGATAAAGAATTGATTCTTCGTGTACTGTCTATGTATTCTGATCCTGAACAAAGAGAAACTGAAATCAAAAATATTTCTTCTGTTTACAAGACTTTGGCTGACGAAATCCTTCCGCAACTGCGTCGTTCTCGTTTGACTTTGAACTATGATGTTATTGGTAAGTCTGACGAAGAAATCGCTTCTTTGGCTGACAGCGATGCAAAACAATTGAACATCGAAGAATTGCTGTATGCTACTACTTTGACTAATGATCCTGCTAAGCAAGAAGCTATCTTTACCAAAGCTACTCAAATCTATCCGAACGATTACCGTGCTTATAACAATTTAGGTAAGTTGTCTTATCAGGCTGGTAATTATGATAAGGCTGAAGGTTATTTCAAGAAATCTCTTTCTATCAAGAATTCTCCTGAAGCTAACATGAACATGGGTCTTATCGCTTTGAAGAAGGGTGACAAAGCAACTGCTGAATCTTATCTGAGCAAAGCTTCTGGAACAAAAGAATTGAACGAAGCACTGGGTAATCTGTACGTAGCTCAAGGTCAGTACGACAGAGCTGTCAATGCTTTCGGTGATACAAAGACTAACAGCGCTGCTTTGGCACAAATTCTGGCTAAAGACTACAACAAGGCTAAAAACACTTTGGCTAATGTAGAAAAACCGGATGCTTACACTGACTATTTGATGGCTGTTGTAGGTGCAAGAACAAATAACTCTTCTATGGTTATGGACAACTTGAAGAAGGCTGTTGCTAAAGATTCTACTTTGGCTAAGAAAGCTGCTTCTGACTTGGAATTCTCCAAATATTTCACGAATGCAGACTTTATGAGTATCATCAAATAATAAGTATATAGATGAAAAGAAGTGCCCGACATAGAAATATGTCGGGCATTTTTTTTTATTCACACCAAAAAGAAGTATTTTCGCAACAAAGTAGCAGAAAAATCCATATGAAGAATATTTACCTTGCATATTTCCTCATTATCATATTATCCGCTTGTGGCGGTAAGAAGTCCGAAACGGTCAGCCTGAACGGTGAAATCAAAGGATTAGGAAATGATACTCTCTATATCTATGGTGCAGATAGGTTATATGACCGTATGGATACATTACTCGTCAAAGATGATAAATTTTCCGCCACTCTTACTCCGGATACTTTAGTAGAAACGTATCTATTGTTCAGCAACGGTTCTCAATATCCGCTCTTTATGGATAAAGGAGACAAGATACGCATTAAAGGTTCTGTCTCCGAGCCCGGTATATTGGAAATAAGCGGTAATAGCGCTAACGAGGAACTGACAGCTTTCCAAAATGAGTTGAAAGAGCTGGGTAAACCATCGCAGAAAGTGATGGAAGAAAAGGCAGAAAATTTTATCAATAGTCATCTTGCTTCATTAGCAAGTCTCTACTTACTCGACAAGTATTTCATTCAAAAGCATCAACCTGATTATAACCATATTAAAAGGTTAATCGAACACATGACAGGCGAACTAAAAGATCGTCCTTTTATTGATGAACTTCTGAACCGTATTCAAGAAGAAGAGAAGTCGGAAGTAGGAAAGACCACTCCTTATTTCCGTTTACCCAATGATAAAGGAAAAACTATAAGCCGTTCCGATTTTAAGGATCAGTATCTATTGATACAGTTCTGGGCTTCATGGGATACTTTGAGTCGAGACAGTAATGCTGTTTACAGGCGTATCTATAAAAAGGAACAGAAAAATAAAAAATTTGCCTTGTTGGGAATCTCTCTGGATATAGACAAAGAGAAATGGCAGAAAGCCATTAAAGCTGATACCTTGAACTGGGAGCAAGTTTGTGATTTCTCCGGTTGGAATGCTGAACCTGTCAAGTTGTTCTCCATTCGGAGTTTACCAGCTAATATATTACTCAGTCCTTCGGGAAGAATTGAAGGAAAAAACCTGAGCGAAAAGGCTATCGAAAAGAAACTGAAAGAAATAGAGGAAAGAGAAAAGAAAGAGACGGAAAGGAAACAAAAGAAAATAAAACGTTAATTTCATTGTCTCCTTTTCATTACTAATAATTAATCATTAATTCACGTGCTCATCAAAGTTTTTGGAGCGGCTGTTCAAGGTATTGATGCAACCCTTATCACCATTGAAGTCAACAGCTCCAGAGGCTGTATGTTCTATCTCGTCGGACTCCCGGACTCAGCAGTCAAGGAAAGTCATCAACGCATTATTTCAGCATTACAGGTCAATGGCTACCGGATGCCAACAAGTAATATTGTCATCAATATGGCTCCGGCGGATATTCGTAAGGAAGGTTCTGCATACGACCTACCATTAGCCATCGGCATGCTGGGTGCCAATGAAGTAATTCAAGCTGACAAAATGGGGAAGTACCTGCTAATGGGAGAATTGAGTCTGGATGGTAGTCTACAACCTATCAAAGGTACTTTGCCAATTGCCATAAAAGCAAGGGAGCTGGGCTTTGAAGGCATCATCATTCCTAAACAGAATGCGCGTGAAGCAGCTGTTGTAAACAACCTGAAAGTATATGGAGTGGAAAATCTGAAAGAAGTGATTGAGTTCTTCAATGGGAAACAGGAGCTTAAACCAATACAGGTCAATACACGTGAAGAGTTTTATACCCGCCAAAGCACTTCTGAGCTGGATTTTGCCGATGTGAAAGGACAGGAAAACGTGAAACGTGCACTGGAAGTAGCGGCTGCAGGTGGGCACAACATACTTCTAGTTGGGGCACCGGGTAGCGGTAAGTCTATGCTGGCAAAGCGTCTCCCTTCCATACTACCACCATTATCACTAGGTGAAAGTCTCGAAACCACTAAAATACATTCAGTAGCCGGAACACTGGAAAAAGAAGGAGGACTTATTTCTAAGCGGCCATTCCGCGACCCACATCACACGATTTCTACCGTAGCCATGACCGGAGGAGGTAGTTTTCCTCAACCGGGTGAAATCAGCCTCGCCCACAACGGAGTACTGTTTTTGGACGAATTGCCGGAGTTCAACCGGAATGTGCTTGAGGTGCTGCGGCAACCTCTGGAAGACCGGAAGATTACAATTTCACGTGTTAAATGCAAGGTAGAATATCCGGCCAGTTTCACGCTGGTTGCTTCTATGAATCCTTGTCCTTGCGGATACTATAATCATCCGACTAAAGCTTGCGTTTGTAGTCCGGGGCAGGTACAGAAATACCTGAACCGAATTTCCGGCCCCTTGCTCGACCGTATCGACCTTCAAATCGAAGTAATACCGGTTCCATTTGAAAAGATGTCCGATACCCGCCCAAGCGAATCGAGTGAGAGTATCCGTAAACGTGTGATACACGCCCGTCAAGTTCAGGCCGAAAGATATGCAGACATTCCGGGTGTGTATTGTAATGCACAAATGAACAGTAAGCTACTCGCACGCTATGGCCGTCCAGATGACAAAGGTCTTGAGCTACTAAAAAACGCCATGAACCGCTTCAATCTTTCAGCACGTGCATACGACCGTATCTTAAAGGTATCGCGCACCATTGCCGACCTTGAAGACAGCGAATCAATACAACCCGCTCATCTGGCGGAAGCCATCGGATATAGAAACCTGGATAGGGAAGATTGGGCCGGATAAAAAATTCCACCAATTCCCGATCCTTTATACACAAAGTACTTATTATTTCTCTATCCTGATACGTGCATCCACCGCAATCACATTCTTCTCCGTTGCAAGCAACGGATTGATATCCATTTCCTTGATTTCCGTAGCAAAACGCAATAAGGTAGAGAGGCGTACTATAATTTCGGCAAACTTATCTTCATTGACACCCTTTTGGCCACGCGTACCTTTGATAATCTTATAAGCACGCAAAGAATGAATCATGGAATAAGCTTCCTCGTAGGACAAAGGAGCCAGACCAGAGGAAACATCTTTCAGCACTTCGACAAAAATGCCACCCAAACCACAAAGTACCACATGACCGAATTTTTCTTCGTACTTGGCCCCGATAAACAACTCCGTACCGCGTAGCATGGGTTGCAACATAATACCTGTCACCTCAGGAATTTGCATCATACGATCGAACTCCAAAGCAAGATGCTGCTCACTCTTTATATTCAGTACCACACCGCCCACATCAGACTTATGCACGGGTCCTACAACTTTCGCCACCACAGGAAATCCCGCACGACGGGCAAAAGCGAGTACTTCATCCTTATTGGCTGAGACAAACTCTTCCACTACCGGAATACCTGCCGAATGAAGCAATGCTTGTACTTGATGAGGTTCTATATAACCGTCTTCGGGAATAGAGTCAATAATACGACGTATGCGAGGAACATCCACCCCGAAGAGTTCAATTTCATTATTCGCTGGTCTCGACACATTCATGATGCGAGACAGTGCTGTACCTAACGTCACCTCATCCGCAAAGTTCACATGTCCTTTCGCGAGAAATGCGGCAACTTCCGCTCCTGCGGTGTTGATGGAAGGAAGAATAGGGAAAATAGGCTTTTTACAGGTCTGCATCTTTCCGTGCAGCACATCATACATTTCGAACATGGTGACCAGCCCGGGTGTACCGAAAATAGCCATCACGGCATCCACATTGTCAAACTTCTCTTCACAGTATTCCAAACAAAGGCGCAGATGTTCGGGTGTCCCCGTGGCAAGGATATCTATCGGGTTTCCTACCGCCGCACCCGGAAAAAGTAAACTTTTCAACTCTTCGGCAAGCGGGCCTTCCAACTTCGGTACGTTCAATCCACCCTTACTCAAGGCATCCGTCAGCATCACACCCGGCCCTCCCGCATGAGTAATAATGGCGAAGTTCTTCCCTCTCAGCTCCGGCAAAGTGAAAATACACCCCACTGTAGTCAGTTCCTCCCGTGAATGGCAACGCACAATACCTGCCTTACGAAACAGAGCTTCCACCGCAGAGTCGGGACTGGCAATGGCACCTGTGTGCGAGGATGCTGCCCGACTTCCACTTTCACTGCTACCAGACTTGATAGCCGCAATCTTGCATCCCTTTTTTATCAGTGAAGAAGCATGGAACAATAATCTGTCCGGATCGCCGATACTCTCTATATAAAGCAGTTTTATTTTAGAATCTCTTTCCGTATCAAAATGTTCATCCATATATTGCAGCACATCCTCCACTCCAATCTGCTTGGCATTACCTACAGACCAGACGGAATTGAACTGTAAACCTTTGGTAACCGCACTCTCCAAAATAAATACCGCAGTCGCACCGGAACTGGATATCAGGTCAACGCCTTGCGGATGCAAGTTAGGAATAGGCTGGCTGAACACACTATGATGCCAAGTATTCATCAATCCGATGCAATTAGGTCCTATTAATGAAGCACCGTATTTATTCACCGTCTCCAAAATACGGTTTTCCAACAGTGCACCCTCATGGGTTTCTTCTCCAAAACCCGCAGAAAGAATGATGAATGCACGCACCTGCTTTTCAGCAGCAAGTACCTGTACCGCCCCGGGACATAACGTCGCCGGAATGGCAAGTATCGCCAAATCCGTTTCAGGAATATCCTTTACATCAGCATACGCCACTACACCTTGTACTTCGGTTTCTTTCGGATTGACAGCACGTAATTCTCCTGTATATCCACCGTTCATCAGATTTCTCAAGATAGCACCTCCCGGCTTATGTACATTATTGGAAGCCCCCACTACCACGATACTGGCAGGATGCAACAATTGGTTTGTTATCATAATCTGTTTATATTATGTTTCAACTATACAATGCACAAATATACATTTTTTATACGTGGATACAAGAGATAGAAGAGTTTTTCCTGAAGTATTATTTACATTCTACGCAAAACAAATTCAGAAGAAAATCATTCTATACATAAAACAAAAGAAACAATTCATTTCATTAGAAAAGTATCATCCAAGAAAAGAAAAATAACGACTGACACAAAACACCGGGAAGACAACCTACGTTTTATGTTTATATATACTATTCGTATTTAACAGAAAACCGTTATCTTTGCACATCCTAAAAGCGTTCATAACAAAAGAGATACATATAACACAATGGAAAAGAAATTCAAACGTACCACCGTGACATCGGCACTGCCGTATGCAAACGGCCCCGTTCATATCGGACACTTGGCCGGAGTCTATGTTCCCGCAGATATCTATGTCCGCTACTTAAGACTGAAAAAAGAAGAAGTTGTATTCATTGGAGGGTCTGACGAGCACGGAGTACCCATCACTATACGTGCCAAAAAAGAGGGTATCACACCGCAGGATGTAGTAAACCGTTATCATACACTCATTAAGAAATCTTTCGAAGATTTCGGTATTTCATTTGATATATACAGCCGCACAACTTCAAAAACTCATCACGACACGGCCTCCGATTTCTTCCGTAAATTGTACGACAAAGGTGAATTCATTGAAAAGACCAGCATGCAATACTACGATGAGGAAGCAAAAACTTTCCTTGCCGACCGATATATTACCGGTGAATGTCCTCATTGCCACGCAGAAGGTGCCTACGGTGATCAATGTGAGAAATGCGGAACCAGCCTTAGCCCTACGGATCTGATTAATCCCAAGAGTGCTATCAGTGGAAGCGAACCTGTAATGCGTGAAACAAAACATTGGTATCTGCCACTGGACAAACACGAAGAATGGTTACGCCAATGGATTTTGGAAGACCATAAGGAATGGCGTCCCAATGTATACGGCCAATGTAAAAGTTGGCTCGACATGGGTTTGCAACCACGTGCCGTTAGCCGTGACCTTGACTGGGGTATTCCTGTACCCGTAGAAGGTGCTGAAGGTAAAGTACTTTACGTATGGTTTGATGCACCTATCGGTTACATCAGCAATACGAAAGAGCTGCTGCCCGACTCTTGGGAGAAATGGTGGAAAGACCCTGAAACCCGTCTTGTACATTTCATCGGAAAAGACAATATCGTGTTCCACTGCATTGTATTTCCTGCCATGTTAAAAGCTGAAGGGAGTTATATCCTACCGGATAACGTACCGAGTAACGAATTCCTGAACCTGGAAGGAGATAAGATTTCTACTTCTCGTAACTGGGCTGTATGGTTACACGAGTATTTGCAGGACTTTCCCGGAAAGCAAGATGTATTGCGCTACGTGCTTACTGCCAACGCTCCGGAGACGAAGGACAATGACTTTACCTGGAAAGACTTTCAGGCACGTAACAACAATGAATTGGTAGCCGTATACGGTAACTTCGTGAATCGTGCCTTGCAACTGACAAAGAAGTATTTTGACAGTGTGGTTCCCGCTGCAGGCGAACTGAACGATTACGATAAGGAAACTCTTAAAGAATTTGCCGATGTAAAAGCTGAAGTAGAAAAATTATTAGACGTATTCAAGTTCCGCGATGCCCAGAAAGAAGCTATGAACTTGGCACGTATCGGCAACAAATACCTTGCAGACACTGAGCCCTGGAAACTTGCCAAGACAGACATGCCGCGTGTTGCTACTATTCTGAATATTTCTTTACAATTAGTAGCCAATCTCGCCATTGCTTTTGAACCGTTCTTACCGTTCAGTAGTGAAAAACTGCGCAAAATGCTGAATATGGATAATTTTGATTGGGCAGAACTGGGACATACAGATTTACTTCCCGCCGGACATAAGCTGGCAGAACCGGAATTGTTGTTCGAGAAAATTGAGGATGATGTCATTCAAGCACAGGTAGACAAGTTGCTCGCTACAAAGAAAGCCAATGAAGCAGCCGGCTACAAGGCAAATCCCATCAAACCTACCATCTCTTTTGAAGAGTTCGAGAAACTGGATATCCGTGTAGGTACCGTATTGGAGTGCGAAGTTGTTCCCAAAATGAAGAAGTTGCTAAAATTCAAGATTGCCGATGGACTGGAAAATCGTACTATCGTGAGTGGTATTGCCCAGCACTATAAACCCGAGGAGTTGATAGGTAAGCAAGTATTGTTTATCGCCAACCTGGCTCCCCGGCAATTCAAGAATGGCCTGGTAAGCGAAGGAATGATTCTTTCCGCCGAAAACTATGATGGCGCATTGGCAGTGACTTCATTGCTGAAAGAAGTAAAACCGGGTAGTGAAGTAAAATAAGACTTATCCTCACCGCACGTACCCATGCGGTGAGGAATATTGACTTTTACCGGCAATCTCACAAAGATCAATATAAGATGGGTGATTTATCGCTAAAAGAGAAAACAGCTAAAGGATTATTCTGGGGTGGCATAGGCAACGGTGCCATGCAATTGTTGAACCTTGTTTTCGGAATATTTCTTGCACGTCTGTTATCCACCACCGATTATGGTATGGTGGCTGTGCTTACTATCTTTTCTGCCACAGCAGGCATTTTCTCGGAAAGCGGTTTCATCCTGGCGCTTGTCAACAAAAAGGAAGTCAACCCACAAGATTACAATTCCGTTTTCTGGTTTAATATCAGTATCGGTATTACACTTTATCTGTTACTGTTTATAAGCGCTCCTTTCATTGCCGACTTCTATCATACTCCCGAACTTACCGAGCTGGCACGCTTCCAGTTCTTAAGTTTCCTCATCGGAAGTTTTGGTACAGCACCTACAGCATATTTATTCCGAAACCTCATGGTAAAGGAACGTAGTCAAATACAAATAGCAGCCATTCTCGTTTCCGGAATTGTAGGGGTTACTTGTGCCTATCACGGATGGGGATATTGGGGAATTGCCATACAAACCGTATTATATACCAGTACCAATACTGTATTGCTTTGGATATTCTCTCCTTGGCATCCTACCTTCTCATTCAAATTCTCTCCTTTACGGAAACTACTTCCATTCAGCAGTAAGCAACTGTTTACATCTTTATTCACGCATATCAACAACAATATATTTTCTGCATTGCTGGGACGTTTTTATACTATTCAGGAAGCCGCTTACTATTCACAAGGAAGCAAATGGACCACTATGGGGTACTCCACCATCTTCGGAATGATAAACAGTGTGGGGCAACCTGTATTCAAAGAAGCTTCGGGAGACGTTCAACGCCTGCAAAACATTTTCCGGAAACTATTACGTTTCACGGCTTTTGTCAGTTTCCCTGCCATGTTAGGACTCGCTATCATTTCGCGCGAACTGATTGTATTGACCATTACCGACAAATGGTTACCTTGCGTACCCATCATGCAGATCTTATGTGTATGGGGAGCTTTTATGCCCATTTCCACCCTCTACTCCAACCTAATGAACAGTATAGGACGACCGAACATTTACATGTGGAACACCATTACATTGGGAGCCTTCCAACTACTATGCGTGTGGTTCAGTTATCCTTACGGGTTGAATGTAATGTTGATAGTCTACACTTCCATCAATATATTATGGTTGTTGGTCTGGCAATATTTTGCCCACAAACATATAGGAATTTCTCTATTGCATATCCTATGGGATATTAGTCCCTATGTTATCTTGTCGGCAGTAACCATGAGTTTCACTTATTGGGTAGGAAGCCATATTGAGAATAACTATATTTCCCTGCCGGTAAAGGTAATTCTGGCCGCTTCACTTTATATATTCTTTATGTGGAGTTTGAGATCCACCGTCTTTCGGGAAAGCCTGCAATATTTATTAAAAAAGAAAAACTTGTAACAATGACTCTACAAAATGTTACCGTAATCATCCCTGCACACAACCGTCCTGAACGCTTACGCCGATTACTCAACTATTATCGCCATACGGATATAAAAATACTCGTTCCCGACTCGTCCGATCGGATATTCCCTTATGCGGCAGAATATCCGAAAGTAACTTACCTGCACCGTCCCAGACTACACTTCCTGTTGAAAATAAAAGAGATACTTCCGTTTATCAATACCCCCTATGTAGTTTACTGTGCCGACGATGACTTCATAGTGCCCACCGGTATTGCGCAAATGGTTGCCTTCTTAGAGACTCATCCTGATTACAATACGGCACAAGGACATTACCTGACCTTCACCCCTCGGAAAGGGAAAGTCCATTTTTATCCACGTTATATCCGTTATTTCGACAAACGGATTACAGACGAAACACCACGTGAGAGACTATTACAAGAAAAAAATATGTATGCGTCCCTCCTATACTCGGTTATACGTACCGATGTTTTTCAGAAGATGTATGCCTCCTGTTTCAACACCGACGGAAGTCTACGTTTTTCCAACCTTTTTCTGGCAGAAGAGTTTTTTAACCATGCCGCACTCATATCCGGTAAATACGCCACATTACCCTATTTCTACAGTGCACGTGAACGTATATCCGGTTCCGCAACCGACCAAACCGTACAAGTATCTGTCATCAAGACTTCTCCAGAGTATCAAAAAGAATATCAAGGTTTCTTGTTGGCTGTGGGAGAATTATTGAGAGACCAGGAAACAAGCAAACTTGAAGAAGCGATCTCCTTCATATGCAACATCAGTAATATGCCCAAAGACGCTCCCGGAATTTCATGGAAAAAGAGACTGATGGAATTTACCAAAAAATATGCCCTACTACGTTGGGTAAACAAACTTGCAGACCAAAGATATCATCAGAAAGGGCTTAAGGCTGTAAAAGGAATGCCAAGCTATCCTTGTACATTCTCCACACCCGAAAAAGAAGAAATCATTAAAGCTATTTTGACAAACAACGTTCTATAACCGACTGTAACATACCATTGTCGGCCAATAGTTTCTCCACAAACTCCCGGAAAGCCCCATAACCACCATGTGCAGTTGTCACATAAGCCACTTCACGTTTCACGTAGTCGGGTGTATTACTGGGCGAAGCGCTGAAACCAACCCGACGAAGCAGTGGCAAATCGTTCAAATCATCACCGATAAAAGCAACTTCTCCCAGGGTTATACCCAGTTCGTTACATAATTCTTCAGCCTGAGCCACCTTGTCCTTCACACCCAGATAACAATATTTGATTTTCAACTTATCGGCACGTTTTTGGACAATCTGCGTATTCTCACCGGTCATAATGGCTACGGGTATTCCCAGCTCACGCAGGAAAATCACACCCCAACCGTCTTTCACGGAAAAGCGTTTCATTACATCCCCCTCGCCGGTATAATACATTCCACCATCAGTCCAGACGCCATCAATATCAGTAATCACTAATTTCGGTAACATACTTATTCATTTAAAATTAAAAATAGAGAATTCCCATCAACTGCGTTCACCCAGCTTGCCACGTTTTCCATCACGATAACCCTCCCAGAGAGCTTTCCATTTGGCAAACTTTTGCTTCTCGTACAAAAGTACAAAGACCATCCGTTTATATAAATGATAGCGCAAGTGAGCCTTCAAATTTAAACTCTCAGGATAAAGCTTATGAAGAATGATACCATTCCGCACATTATAATAGGTACGTGCCGGAGGATACTCATTAGGAAAAACTTCTTTTCCCAGCAGACGGTGTTTCTTCTTCTGATATCCCAAGTCGTGCTGCAACAGGATATTCTTGAAGCAAACGGTCGGTACCCCTTTCCGGGCGGCACGCCAGCAATACTCACTATCGATACCCCAAACAAACAAGTCTTCCATGAAAGTACCCAATTCCTCAAACAGGCTGACCGGATAGATCGTACCGGAAGTCATGGCGGAAGATACTTTATCTACTGTATCCACCACCGGATAAAGGGAAGATTGTTGCGACTTGATAAAATAATTCACAGAAAAGATAGTTTGCTCGTCTTCTCCATAACCTCGAACAGCCGTCATGTAGCGCCGGAACTCTCCATCCAGAAAGAAACTGTCCTGATCGAGCGTCAAGAGATGGGTAAATCCATTCTTACGGGCATAGTCCACGGCGTCATTCAGAGCAATACCGATACCTACATTCCTCCCGCACCCCCTATATTCCAAACGTTCCGGATGACAGATTTCCGACAGAGGCAATTGTTTTTTCTCGCCCTCGGGCGTATTATCCCACAACAGCAATTTGTCTACCTGCGGCAGATAGCTATTGATATTTCCGGTTAAATCCTCGCCGGGATGATAGAGTACGACAACAGCAGCCAGTTTCATTCTTCAATCAACGAAGGATAAATAATTTCGTTACGGGGTATCTCCTTTAGCACCCGGTGTCCTATCACCTTATTACGGTCAGCCCACTTAAATCCGTCTCCGGGACTGAGCAGATGGATATCATTTTCTGTAATCATATCCCCCGGGCACAACACCTTATTAGTGGCGATAGAACGTTCCAGTTTCACCTTAGCGGCTGAAACCGCAGGGTCTACATACAGTTCTTCCTGCCCCAACCAATGCTCCGCGATGCGGATGTCACGAATCATACGGTTCACACCGTCCGGTCCCAAAGACCCCTGCTGGTCGGTACCCTTCATGCGACGGTCTATAGTTACGTGCTTTTCTATGATCTCGGCACCCATGCCCACAGCAACCACCGGAGCCGCAATGCCGATAGTATGATCGGAAAAACCGATGACATACTGTCCATAGTACCGCTTCAGATAGCTGATTGTTTTCAGGTTCAGGTTATTGGGCTGAGTGGGGTATTGTGACACACAATGCAGAATGGAAATATCACTGTGATAACGGGTGATAACATCCAATGCATCATCCAGTTCTTTCTTTCCCGCCATACCTGTAGAAAGGATAATAGGTATTTTAGTTTCCGCCATTACTTCCAGCAAAGGAAGGTTGGTAAGATCACGGCTTGCCACTTTCAGCCGATCAGGCGTAAAGAGTTTCAGTAATGACATACAGCCCTTAGAACAAAGAGTCTCCACAAAATCCAATCCCAGAGACTTGGCATGCTTGTAGACTTCGAAGTGTTCCTCATCCGTCAATTCCAGAAAAGCCCGGTGCTCACCGTATGTACGTCCGAAAGAGTGGGGAGAAACATACGGCCGGTTCATTTGCGAGTCGGTCAGCTCCTCATTCAGGTCACGCTTAGTCAGTTTCACCGCATCCATCGGACGCAGTTCCATATTGAATACCTCCTCACGAACAGGGCGGGATACCAAATCAACAATCAACTTGGCTATATCGACCGAACCATTGTGGTTTTGTCCGATTTCTCCGATAATGTAAGTACTCTTCATATTATATAAAATAGTTTACAACCATTACGATAAATATTCCGTTGCATCACGAACGGCATTCAGCCTTAACGAAATTACACAAAAGAACGTCGCGGAATGTCATTTTTCATTGCGGGCAATGTTCTCCAACATCTTTACACGATACTCCGGATGCGTTTCTACCAACTGCAACAGAGCATGGATACTATGGTCTGTCTGCTCATGAAAGGTGGCATAAAGCGTTTGCAGCAGAGTAAAATCTTCCATGGTGTCGAGGGTAAAGCGGAGATCGAGCCGCTCCTCCAGCCCATCGGGCATGGGAAGCAGGCGAACACTAAACTCCGAGGGGTGTGTATAGAGATATATGGTGACGTGCTCGATGTAGAGTTTCTCTTGCGTGGCAGCAGCAGCACGACGCAAAGCGTCGGTCGTAGTCAACTCGGCAAACAAACCCAGATGCGACTTGATGGTGGGACGGCCGTCAGCAAAGCCGTATGCAATGTAATCTGCCGGACAAGTATCGTGTTCATTAAAGAATACCTTGAAACTGTCCGGACGCAGGAAAGGATTATCCGAACAAACACGGATGAAGCGGTCGATACCAAATGTCTCGGCAGCCCGGATAAAGCGGTCGAGCACATCGTCTTCGTCGCCCCGGTAACAGAAAACTTTTGCCTGGCGTGCAACTTCCGCCAACACATCGTCTTGCGGGCGATCGGTAGTGGCAAGTACGATTGTCTTCTCCGGACAAGCTTGCCTAATATTTGATATCAAGATATCAATAATGCGCTGTTCACCATAAAAAGGGAGCAGTATTTTATTATGCAACCGGGTAGAACCGGTACGTGCCTGAATGATTATTCCGTCTTTCATAATTTCATTCGTTTAAAAGCGTCGATATAACTGCCCGGTGTAATATTAATCACCTCTTTTCCCAACTTCCGGGCATATGCCTCAAGTATAAAGTAAGATTTAAAAGCCACGTGCATGTGATAAAGTATAACATAGAGACGGGCACTATTCAAGTTTTCCTGCTTCACGGTAGCCGCCTGCGACTTATTCTGGTCGTAAAAATGTTTCTGATGCATCAGCACCACATTCTCGTCCGTCACCGTGATTTCCGGTAACCAAGAGTGATCGGCACCCGCCAGGTATATCTTCTTAAAAGGCAGACGCAATCCTATCGCGATGGAAGGTATCAGTACATTATGTGGACGGGGAACACCCCAACCCTTACGGAATACCCAATTGCAAAAACCTTGAAAACCCTCAATCGGAGTAGTGTTATAAATACAAAGATTGATATTGGGATTGCCTGCCAACATCGGTTGCCAATCTTTATTCTTCAAAGCACGGGCAGGAATAAACAAATTTATCGGCCAGGTAGTTTTTTCCGCCAGAGTTTGAAACAATTGCACCCGTTTTTCGGGAACAATCCAGAACAAAGGGTCTGCTATCAAGTAAAGTTCAGGGCGAAGTTGTTCAAACATAGGTGACGTTACACAAAAGTTCACTGCCAACAATGTCTTTTCTTTCACAAATTCCGGGAATTCCTGCACCGTATGGTTCAATGAAGGGCCATTAGCCAATATCAATAACTCATCCGCATTACTGAAAGAAGATGGCAAGCGAGTATTCCACTTAGATTGCAACAATACCTTCACTACGCTAAGAAAACATTGCCACAATTGTTCCAACCATTTTAGTCCTTTTTCTCCCATAGCTATAAAATTATATACAATTAAAGCTATTCACACCCCAGATACCCAATGTATATACCGGTCTTACAATAGCTGATTTTAATGTCGCAAAGATAGAGAGTTTAGTGATTACAGACTAAAAAATAAATGTTTTTATAGAATATAAAACGACAAAAACAGTACTTTTGCACAAACATTCTCCAAAATGAGAGTACTATTAGTAAACACATCTGAGCAAACCGGTGGAGCAGCCATTGCCGCCAAACGTTTAATGAAATCGCTTCATACAGTAGATGTAGATGCAAAAATGCTTGTTCTACACAAAGAAAGCGATTTGTCTCAGGTAATGTCAATAGGTAAAAACTGGCAAAAGCGGTATACTTTCTTATGGGAAAGACTGATTATATGGATTAACAACTTATTCAGTAGAAAAAATCTATTCACCGTATCCATTGCCAATACAGGATTTAATATCACTAAACTACCTTCGTTTCAAGAAGCGGACATCATCCATTTGCACTGGATTAATCAGGGATTACTCTCCATTAAAAGTATCCAGGAAATTCTAAAATCGGGCAAACCTGTCATCTGGACAATGCATGACATGTGGGAATGTACCGCCATTTGCCATCATGCACATAACTGTACAAACTTTAAAAGTGAGTGTAAGAATTGTCGGTTTCTGCGTTTTCCCGGCAATAACGATTTAGCACATAGAGTATTCAGAAAAAAATTAAAACTCTTTTCTAATCATGATTTAAGTATTGTAGCAGTCAGCAACTGGCTTTCTACACAAGTCAAACAGAGTGCTTTGTTGGGAAACAAAGATATTTTTGTAATTCCGAATGTGCTTTCTCTTTCCGATTTTAAAATATTGGATAAAAAGATATCCCGAAAAGAACTTTTCTTGCCCAACAAGTACATCATTTTATTTGGTGCGGCCAGAATTGATGACCCCATCAAAGGTTTTGAGTACTTATTAAAAGCCATACATCTATTAATCAAACAAAAACATTTCCAATCCGAAGAGTTGCATCTGGCCTTATTCGGAAAAATAAAATATCCCCAGAAAGTACTTGTCCATATTCCCATCAGTTATTCATATTTCGGAAGAATTGACAGTTCTCATAAGCTCTCGCAACTATATTCTGCGGCAGACGTTACAGTTTCAGCCTCACTGTACGAGACTTTCGGACAGACACTTATCGAAGCGCAAGCATGTGGTTGTATCCCGATCTCATTTGGAAACAGCGGACAATCGGACATCATACACCACAAAAAGAATGGCTTCTTAGCAGACTATCTATCTGCTGACAGCCTGGCAGAAGGAATCAAATGGGGAATGACGGAAGGAAAAGACATCCTTTCCAAAGAAAGTATGAGAAATTATGTGTTCGAAAAATACTCCAGTAAGGTAGTTGCCAATCAATATCTCGACCTTTATAAGACTGTTATCAAAAAAAAGTAATATAATGAGAATACTACTCATAAATACTACAGAAAAAATAGGCGGACCTGCCATAGCAGCCAGCCGTCTTATGGAAGCTCTGAAAAACAATGGCATCAAAGCTAAAATGCTGGTACGCGACAAACAGACAGAACAAATTACCGTCGTTGAGTTAAAACATAATTGGCGTATGGTATGGAAATTTGTATGGGAACGTATTGTAATTTGGAAAGCTAACCATTTCAAGAAAAATAACCTTTTTGCTGTCGATATAGCCAATACAGGTACGGACATCACCTCTTTGCCCGAGTTTCAACAGGCCGATGTGATCCACCTTCATTGGATAAATCAAGGAATGCTTTCGCTAAAGAATATCGAGAAAATACTGGCATCAGGTAAGCCCGTTGTTTGGACGATGCACGATATGTGGCCATGTACGGGTATATGTCATTACAGCATCGGATGTACCAACTATGAACAAGAGTGCCACAATTGTCCATATATTTACGCCAATGGCAAGAAAGATCTTGCCTACCGTACTTTCTACAAAAAACAAAAGTTATACAAAAAAAATCGTATCCATTTCGTGACATGCAGCCGATGGTTAGGGGAGTTAGCACAAAAGAGTGCGCTATTTCATGACCATAAAGTAATCAGTATACCCAACCCGATCAATATAAATCTTTTCAAGCCCCACAATAAAAACGCGGCTCGTGACAAATATATGTTACCTCACAACGTCAAGCTCGTGTTATTCGGCTCGGTAAAAATCACCGATCAAAGAAAAGGGATCAATTACCTGATAGAGTCCTGCCATCTTTTGTTCAAGAAACATCCTGAACTGAAAGAACAATTAGCTGTCGTGGCTTTCGGCAATCAATCCCGACAGTTGGAGAATTTATTGCCATTCAAAGTTTATCCAATGGATTTTTTAAAGAATGAACATCAATTGGTAGATATATACAATGCCGTAGACATCTACGTCACCCCATCGTTAGAAGACAATCTTCCTAACACGATTATGGAGGCTATGGCCTGCGGCATTCCCTGTGTAGGTTTCAACGTGGGTGGTATTCCTGAAATGATAGACCATCTCCACAATGGATACGTGGCACAATATAAATCGTCCGAGGACTTTGCCAACGGTATTTATTGGACACTGACCGAACCCGACTATCCAAGCCTGTCGGAACAGGCTTGCCGGAAAGCCGTGACGCACTATTCAGAAGGTACCATCGCTAAGAAATATATCGATCTCTATAATAAAGTTACCGGAAGAAATGCATAACCATCTTACACCTAAGTTCAGTGTCATCACCGTGACCTACAACGCAGAAACGGTACTGGAAGATACTATTCAAAGTGTTATCTCCCAGACCTATCATCGCGTAGAGTATATCATCATAGACGGGGCTTCCACAGACGGAACTCTCTCCATCATCAACCGTTACAAGGAACGTATCTCCCTGGTCGTAAGCGAACCGGACAAAGGGCTGTACGATGCCATGAACAAGGGTATTGAACACGCGACAGGCGATTATCTTTGTTTCCTCAACGCCGGAGACAGTTTTCACGAAGACGACACTTTGCAACAAATGGTACATACTCTCAGTAACGGTGGACTGCCTGACATTCTGTACGGTGAAACAGCTTTAGTCGATAAAGAAGGACACTTTATCCGCATGCGCCGTCTCTCCTCCCCTGAGGTCCTGACATGGAAAAGTTTCAAGCAAGGCATGCTGGTCTGCCATCAGGCGTTTTTTGCCAAACGTATACTGGTAGAGCCATACGACTTGCAGTACCGTTTCTCGGCCGACTTCGACTGGTGTATCAAGATCATGAAAAAAGCGCGGGTCCTGCACAACACACATCTCACGCTTATCGATTACCTGGAGGAAGGAATGACTACACAAAACCGGAAAGCATCTCTCAAAGAACGGTTCTGCATCATGTCAAAACACTACGGGCTTATAAGTACCGTGGCACATCATGCGTGGTTCGCGCTGAGAGCGGTTATTAAATAACCCAACAGTGCCACTATATTGGCACTGTTATGCCACCGTATTGGCACGACCGTGCCAACAAAGAGGCAAGACTGTGCCAATACGGTGGCATTAACCTCAATGTTCAAGTATCATCGCCAACTCCTTTACCCCTTCCGAAGCTCCCTTCTGAATGACATGTATCGGACGCATGGTGTGCGTGTCCACCGGCTTAGGATCAATCAGATAGACTTCTGCTGTGCGAGACACGTAGTTCAACAGTCCGGCAGCCGGATATACATTCATGGAAGTGCCGATAATGACAAAGATATCCGCTTTCTCCACATAACCGATGGCTCGCTCTATTTCGGGCACCGGCTCTCCAAACCAAACGATGAACGGGCGGAATTGCGTTCCGTCGCCTGCCTTATCACCCAACTTTACTTCATATTCCTCCGGTTTCAACTCCTTTATATAATGAGGGTTGTAAGGGTCACGGCTGGAACAAACTTTCGTCAGTTCACCGTGTAGGTGGATGATGCGTTGACTGCCTGCACGCTCATGCAAATTATCGATATTCTGCGTAACCACTGTCACGTTGAAATCTTTTTCCAGTGCGGCAACTCCAATATGCCCGGCATTAGGTTCTACTTCCAACAGCTGCTTGCGACGCTCGTTATAAAAATTGATAACCAGTTCCGGATCACGCGCATACCCCTCAGGAGTGGCTACCTGAGCTACCGGATATTTATCCCACAAACCTCCCGCATCACGGAATGTACTGATACCACTCTCGGCACTCATGCCGGCACCGGATAAAATGACCAAATTTTTCATATCCCGTATCCTATTTTTTATTTTGTTTCTTACAAAAATACAAAAGATAGACATAGTTGATACTTAAATAAGAAAAATTAAATGACGAAAAGTCCTATCATTCAAATAAAAAGGTTACTTTTGCGACTCTTAATTAAGTAAAAATGGATAAATTCAGTTATGCTATCGGCCTGGGAATAGGTCAAAATCTTTTAAGCATGGGTGCTAAAGGCATCGCAGTAGATGACTTTGCACAAGCAATCAAAGACGTATTGGAGGGAAATCAGACGGCTATCAGCCATACGGAAGCCCGTGATATAGTAAACAAATACTTCAGTGAACTGGAACAGAAAATGAATGCCGCCAATATTGAAGCAGGCCAAAAGTTCCTTGAAGAAAACAAGAAACGTCCGGGTGTCGTCACCCTGCCGAGTGGACTTCAGTACGAAGTGATCAATGAAGGTAATGTAGGTACCTATGCCAAAGCTACCGACCAGGTACAATGCCACTATGAAGGTACGCTTATCGACGGAACTCTGTTTGATAGCTCTATCAAGCGCGGACAGCCTGCCACATTCGGTGTTAACCAAGTTATTCCGGGATGGGTAGAAGCCTTGCAACTGATGCCCGAAGGTGCCAAATGGAAGCTTTATATCCCCAGCGAACTGGCTTACGGAGCACAAGGAGCAGGTGAAATGATCCCTCCTCACAGTACACTTATATTTGAAGTAGAACTACTTAAAGTATTAAATAAATAATTTTAAAGCAAAATGAAGAAAGTAACATTTATCATGGCTATCGCAGTAGTTGCCGGTTTGGCATCTTGTACTGCACAAAGTCCGAAAGCTGACTTGAAAACAGACGTTGACTCATTATCTTATGCTATCGGCATGGCCCGCACCGAAGGTTTGGACCAATACCTGGCACAACAAGGCGTCGATTCTACTCAAATGGCAGAATTCATCAAAGGTTTCAATGAAGGAGCCACTAAGATTGACAAAAAAGACGTAGCTTACATGACAGGTCTGCAAATAGGCCAGATGGTTAGCAAACAATGGGTTGAAGGTTTCAATCAGCAAATTTTCGGTGGTGACTCCACACAGACTATCAGCCGCGAGAACCTGTTGGCAGGTTTTGTTGCCGGAGTTATCGGTAAAGGTATCATGACCAAGGAAGAAGCTCAACAGTTCATGCAGACTCAGATGGATGCCATCAAAGAAAAAGCTACTGAAAAGAAATATGCCGACAACAAGGCTGCCGGTGAAAAATTCCTTGCCGACAATAAGACTAAAGAAGGCGTTGTAACTACCGAAAGCGGTTTGCAATACAAAATCATCACTAAAGGTACAGGTGCCATCCCTGCTGATACCTGCAAGGTGAAAGTAAACTACAAAGGTACTTTGATTGACGGTACTGAATTCGATAGTTCATACAAACGTAAAGAACCTGCCACTTTCCGTGCCAACCAAGTTATCAAGGGTTGGACTGAAGCTCTTACCATGATGCCTGTCGGTTCTAAATGGGAACTTTATATCCCTTATGACCTGGCATACGGATCAAGAGAAACCGGCGGTCAAATCAAGCCTTTCTCTACTCTGATATTCGAAATAGAATTACTGGATATTGAAAAGTAAGCGAAAATAATAGAGTAATAAAATAATAGGGTGGTAAGGTGATGATACTTTACCACCCTATTACTTTATACTCAATCTTTGATACTTTATCCTTTTTTCCCCTCCTTTTTATAGATAAATTAAAATAAAGTCCTATATTTGCTTACTATTTGATAACAACAAGAATTTTACTTTATTTACTATTATGGAAAAAATAGACAATCTCGACCGGCAAATCTTGGAAATCATTTCTCAAAATGCCCGTATTCCTTTTAAGGATGTAGCTGCAGAATGTGGCGTATCACGCGCTGCCATCCACCAACGTGTACAGCGTCTGATTGACCTGGGTGTCATCGTTGGCTCCGGCTATCATGTAAACCCCAAGTCTTTGGGTTATAGGACATGTACTTATGTAGGAATTAAATTGGAAAAAGGTTCCATGTATAAAGCGGTTGTTGCCGAAATGCAAAAAATCCCTGAAATTGTGGAATGTCATTTCACTACCGGTCCATATACCATGTTGACTAAAGTATATGCCCGCGACAACGAACATTTAATGGATTTGCTGAACAACAAAATGCAGGAAATTCCCGGTGTCACAGCCACTGAAACATTAATTTCACTGGAACAGAGCATCAAGAAAGAAATTCCTATTTGTCCCGAAAAGTAAAAGATAAAAAGATGAGCTTCTTAAACGATTATCACCTTTCGGGACTTGTCATTGGCATTTGTACCTTTCTTATTATCGGGCTGTTTCACCCAATAGTCGTAAAAGCCGAATATTATTGGGGTACTAAATGCTGGTGGATTTTCCTATTATTGGGTATAGGTGGTATAATTGCATCACTTTGTACTGAAAATATCCTGATAGCTTCGCTCTTGGGAGTATTTGCTTTTTCTTCTTTTTGGACGATAAAGGAAATCTTCGAGCAAGAAGATCGGGTGAAAAAAGGCTGGTTTCCTAAGAACCCTAAACGTACTTATAAATTCTAAAATAGAAGGTCATCCGTATTTTTATCAGAAACACTTGCATATTTCAGTAGAAAATACTACTTTTGCCCCCGCTATCCGAGAGATGGATACACCGGACTTGTAGCTCAGTTGGTTAGAGCAACAGACTCATAATCTGGAGGTCCCTGGTTCAAGCCCAGGCTGGTCCACAAAGAATTGCCTCATAAACAAGTGTTTATGGGGCTTTTTTTATTAGGACTTTTCCTCTTTGATTTTTTGAAATACTGACAAGAAACAGGCTGTTTTGCTTCGTTGTTGACCTATTGTTGCCCCCCAATAAGTAGGTTAAAATGTTGACGATTAAAACAGAAGTCTAACAGGACAAGCAAAGAAGTGATGGAACATATAACGTAAAGATACGATTTACGTTGGATAGAAAGGTGAAAAAGTTATCCACCAGTCTATTCGTGACATCTAAAGAACTTACAAAATCTTTCATTATCTTTGTATCAATTCCGACGAACTGATACGTCAGAAAGTTGGAAGGACATATTTAACGAAAGGTGTTATTGAAATTATCTTCTAAAGTCAAATTCTCGCAAAATTTGTAACGCTGTGAAGATGGTAGCAATAGCACCCATACATTTGATATGTACCTACCTTATTTTATAAGGCTTTAGACATTGTCAAAATTGGTGTGGGGCTATTGTTTTATCTAATCCATGCCAAGGCGATGCGAGAAGCCAAAGAATAGGGTTGGTAAAACATATATAGCTTCCACACCTTTTTTATTTATGGCTCACAAAGGGAGCAGGTGGGCATAACAATTATAATTATGCAGTATAATATCAATTTTCATGAATTAAATAGCTGGAGCTATTTTGATAAAGCCTTAAAAGACCAAAGTTCTTTTATAAACGAATACAAGAATAATGCTCTAAACAGATATTCTGGATATTCTATGCAAGAGAACGATAAATATACAGTTATACAAATAGCCAAACCGTATATGGATATAATACAAATAGTCTTTGATACTCTCCAAAAGGATGAACTGTTTATTGTTTATATAATGGAAACACCAGACCCTTATGCTTGGGATGGACTTACTTCTTGTTTAAATGAAGAATTTAGAGAAGTAGGTAATGGACATTATATTCATAAGAATTACACAAATATCAATATTACGATTGGTAAGAAAAAATACATTGGCGATACTGATGTGTGGACTGTTCAACTATACATAAAGAGGTAATAACTATGGGACTATTTTCTTACTTCAATGAACGTTCTTTATATAAGGACTTGGGTAATCTAATAAGTAATTGGGATGCTTTAAAGAGAGAATACAGAAAGTTTGACAAACTTGTTCTATCGCCTCGTGGAAGTCAGCTTTATCAAATAGTGGAACAGGATTTGGAATTGTTTATAAAGAAAGCCAATTCAATGCCGCAAGTCGCAAAATCGGTTCACCTCACTGTTCATGGTAAAGAAATTTATCTTCCAGCCATATTATCTATGGTACAATCTGATTTAGATGAAATAAAAAGAAATTGCTTATGAAAACCACCTACCAATTGACTAAATATGTCCCCGATACAGGATTGTTTTGCTTTGAACCCAAACCTTGGATAATAGAATCTATAGACAATGTACTAAACGAATACTATGGACTTACCCATGTAGAGGTTTATGAAGGTCAAGAAGCTCTTGAAAAAGCTTCTATTATATCTATCAGAAGGCGATTTTGTAATTATTCATTCAATATTGGTGATAAGATACAATTGCCACAAACTATTGACAGCAAACAATTTAAATTCTTTGCTAACAAACAGAATGACCCTCTATTATCTATTTATTGCCACTATTATAATGCTGTTTCAAGACAAAATTATCCTATTAAGTTAAGAAGTAACCTCTTTATCGACAGAGTACAAAATCGAATTACAAAAGAACTTTTCCAAACTACAGGAAAGATTACTCAATATGTAAACAATTCAATGACAGAATATGAAGTTTGGAATAATCTTATCGGAAAAACATTAATTATAACAAATGTCCTTGAAGTGCCTATTATCAAACGTGAATTTGGTAGAGTTCCAGACAGAAACATGACACATTATATATATACAATAGATGTCGTAGAAACCACTAATCCTATACTAGATGATATAGAAGTTAGATTTCATTATAAAAAAGAGATTCGTCCTGTGCAAAAGGCAAAAGGTAAATTCATAGGTTTTACCAAAATCAACAATGCTAATGATATATATAAAGCAAAACAACAAAATGAAATATTAAAAAGCAAATCAATAACAGCAGAAACTAATTATGTGCTATATGATAGCCAAGTAAGAATTGTACTTGACGATATAGAACATCTTAACGAACAACTGCGTATGCTTCAAACAATGGTAACAAAAGGTGAAAACTATTGTAAAGAAAACAGTTACATCTTCCAAACATTGTGTGAATCCACAAGCCAACTATATAATAAGTTTATAATGGACTTATCAAAAGTTTCAAATGATAAGATACCTCAAATTACAGTTCCTTGGATTGACAAAACACAATGTTCTGTGACATTTTGGAATAACGCTTATTATATGTTTATCAAGGACTTATTCGACAAGTTGTAACCGAAAATTATAAAATATATGAAATTAAAAAAACTATTTGCAGCCTTGGCAATAACTTCGTGCATGGCATCATGTTTTAGTACTTCCAATCATTCTACGGAATTGAATAGGAACTGCATAGATAGCACTTTACAAGTCAAAACTACTTCTATCTTAGAGAGCAAGCTAATTGAGCCTAATGCCTTATCCGGGCAAGCTATCATTATGGATGTTCAGACAGGACATATAAAGACTATGGTCGGACTTGAAAAGAAAGATAGTGCTAACTACCAATCTTGCGAAAACTTCTCTCAAGCACACGAATCAGCATTGACGCACCCCATATCCATATTGGCAGCATTGGAAACAGGAAAGGTAAAACTATCTGATACTGTAGATGTGGATAATGGAATCTACCCTGTACATAACAGGAAACTGATAGACCATAATTGGCATAGAGGTGGATATGGTGAAGTCTCTATCAAGCAAGGTTTAGCTTCAAGTTCAAACATTGCTGTTTATAAAACAATGAAGAAAGCATTTGGAGATGATGCACAAGCATACTTCAATCAGTTGAATAATATGAGTTATGGTAAACCAGACAGCATCACAGGAATAACTAATCTGAAATCTGCATACTTTGTTACTCCTAAAGATAGCGCTTGGAGCGATACAGCCTTTGCATGGTTCTGCATTGGATATAATCAGACTATTACTCCTATACAAACGCTAACCTTTTATAATGCTATTGCTAATAGTGGAAAGATGATACACCCACAACTTTATGAAAACAGTACAACAGTTATCAATCCGCAGATAGCAAGCCAAGCTAATATTGACAGCTTGAAACAAGCATTATTGTATACTGTTAAAGACGGGTTAGGGCAACCTGCCAAATCTGATAAACAACAAGTTGCAGGTAAAACAGGAACAGTACAACTTGAAGATGGAAGCTATATTGTAGAATTCTGCGGTTACTTTCCTGCCTATGCTCCCCAATATTCTATCATTGTTTCTATTCATAAAGATGGGCTACCTGCAAGTGGTGGATTGATGGCAGGTGACGTGTTTAGGCAGATAGTAGATTACATGAACGAATAACAATATAAAGGAAGCAGTATTTGAGGGAACTCTTATGCTGTTTCTCTTTTATATAGCTACTACAATTCTAAGGAATACTTCTATATATAACCCCATTCGTAAGAATGTTGCAGCAGTTTATAATAAACAAAACTTTATATAATCTTCTATTTCTTGAGCAGTAACAGCATAAATCGGTGCAAGTTGCTCAAAATGGGAATCTCTTGTAAAACGAGAGCCGTTGGTGAGCATAGCTAACAGATTCTTGGATTTCAACTTATGTCCAGAGTAGGTAAGGGCTAAAGATACCAAATCGTTGATAGGTACACCAGACTTTAAGATGGAATAAATATCATAATAATCGCGAAAAT
>OGDN01000401.1_pt1 | contig 91287 bp, 95 predicted proteins | sample 1570271 | NCBI WGS metagenome assembly OGDN01 (sample SAMEA4384481, study PRJEB24528) | human gut metagenome | reverse complement strand
TGATCGGATGGCTTGGAAAGTATCTGTATCTGGTAGATGGAGAAATTGACTGGTTCCGGCTGATGCTGGTATATGGTGTTCCGGTAGGAATCCCCCATATGTTTTTCATGGTTCCATGGCATTGGGATTTATCAGGAATATTTGGAATGATGACGTTATGTGTGATTGTTGGAAGTTTATTCGGCAGTTTTATTGCAATCTGGTTGTTAGTTCGGGCAGTGGGATATGTGATTGGGTATCCTATTAATTATATGATAAAGAGCATAAAGGGCAAAAACTAAATAAAAATAAGTGAACCGCAGATGTCGTCTGCGGTTTGTTTTGTATTTATCTATATAGGTATGTATGGTAAAATAATAATAAATAATACAGAAGGAGAGCATTATGGAGAGAAAATATTCATTTGAAGCAGGATTAAATGTATTTACTTCCTATAAAACAATTATTCCGGTCGAAGATTTCAGTATATTAAAAAAAATAGATCCGCATCGTTATCATATTTATGGAATACTATCATATAATCAATTTTTCATTAGAAAAAAGGATATACAGAAAAGAAATGACGGAATAAAAGTAACTCTTTTTACTATTATTGAGGATAAAGAAGTTGATTATGAGTTACCATTTCTTGAATTTATAGAAGGAGCTGATCATCGAAAGATTGAGATAAGAGTTTCCTATCCGGGGACTAAGATGATTTTGGTTATAAAAGATGAGGAGTTTTTAAGAAAAAATCCGAAAGTGAAAAGAATAGTAGAAATTAAAGCACAAAACTTATATATGTTTTCTGCTAAAAGTATAGTATCAAGAGAAGAATATGAAATTCTATATATAGGTCAATCATATGGAAAGAAGGGAAGGAGAACAGCTTTAGATAGACTTGAAGCTCATTCAACATTGCAAAAAATTTTGACAGAGTATAAAGAGGAACATCCAGATAAGCATATTTATATATTGTTGTTAGAGATGGAAGCTAGATTAGCAATGTCATTTGATGGTATATCTAAGAAATTTACAAAAAGTGAAGACGAGAGTATGGAACATTTAAAAAAGGTTTGTAGTGATTTGCCAAAAGAAGAGCAAATTATTAACATAGTAGAAGCAGCAATGATAAACTATTTTAAACCAGAGTATAATGTAAATTTTGTGGAAAATTTTCCAGACAAAAACCATAAAGGATATAGACAATATTTTGATTTAGATTACAATATGCTTACTATTGAAATTGATTTGAGTTTTGATGATGCTCCCAGCGTACAATTTTATACTTCTACAAATAAAGTGACAAGCTCTCTTGATTTTATACGATATAAATTATTCAATGACAATACTCGCAAAAGTATGTATGATATTTTTGAAAAAGATGCAGAGTAAGGATATAAATTTTATATTAAAGTTATTTTATATATTTGCATGGTGAATATATACACCATATAATAGGTATGAATTTAAAATATGTAAAGGGGATTACATAGGTGAAAATAGAACACTTTTATTATGATGAGCAGGAAAAATGGCTTGCTCAGATGAAGGCAGCAATGGAAAAACACGATGCAAAACTGAGTGAAGAAGAGAGGACATTAGAACAAAAAAAGAGCGATATGGAGTTGCAAAACATCATCCAGAATGCTGAGAGAGAAGAAAAACAGACATATAGAATCGTGAATACAGAAAAGTATTGCTGGTTTAAGAATATCACAAAACGAGTAATTCAATTTGCACAGCTTTCGGGGTGTAATATAAAAATTGAAACATTATCAAGTATGGATGCTGTGATTAAAATGCAGACGGGATGTATCTGGTTGCTTAGTGATGGAGAAGCTGCTCAGCAAGATAAAAGAGTGATACAGGAGTTGATAGATCAGGCAGAGCATGTTTACATAGGAAATAGTGAAAGAGAAGGTAAAAAAGTATTGGACATGGAATTTGTTTTTAGACTGTATGAAAAATTGAAAAAAACAGAGAATTAATGTGTTTTCATAAAAATCTTACTGTGATAAACTTATAGGAAAAACGACGGAGGATAAATCAATGTTTGACACAATTCATCATATTGCAATCATAGGAAGCGATTATGAGAAATCAAAACATTTTTATGTTGATTTACTGGGGTTTGAAATAATCCGGGAAAATTATCGAAAGGAACGGGATGATTATAAAATAGATTTAGCTTGTGGAGAGCAGGAGATTGAGCTATTTATTATAAAGGATGCTCCGGCCCGTGTGAATTATCCGGAGGCACTTGGTTTGAGACATCTGGCATTTAAGGTAAAAAGTGTTGACGATACGGTTAAGGAGCTTAACGCAAAAGGAATAACAACAGAACCGGTACGTTTAGACGATTATACCGGAAAGAAAATGACATTTTTCCATGATCCAGATAATCTTCCATTAGAAATCCATGAATAATCCACTATTATGATTGCTGTTTGGAATACTATGGTATATCCAGATAGAAGATAAGAAAAGAAAATCTGTGGACGAAACTTCTATAGACAAGAGAAAGCTCAGAGAATTCAAACTCTGGGCTTTTTCTATATCATTTTTCTTTTGCTGTTCTCATCCAGTTTTTAAAGAAAGTAAGTGCATCTAAAATTTGTTCCCGTTCTGCAGGAGTGCAGTCAGAAATAATATCAAGAAGTTTTTCTTCTACAGCGAGAGAAGAGACAGCGTCTTTATGAGAAGAGGAAGTGATTACAGAAACTTCTTGTATAGATGTATTATCGTTTAATAATTCATTTTGAATCTTTGTGTGCATAAGCTCCTGATGAGAAGGGTTCATGCTGTCAATTTCTCTTAGCATTTCTGCATAAGAAGAAATCTTTTCAGTGATGTATTCATTTTCAAAATAAATACCGACAGTATCAGTTGTTGTATCTTTATAAAATCTTAGGTTTGCCTGTTCTTCCATTCTGAATAAAAGTGAAAACAGATCAGAAACAGTACGGATGTCGAAATCCATAAATATATTAATGCTAATTCCTAATGCATCAGAAATCTTCAATAATTGCTCAGGCTTTGGTTTCCTTTCATCGGATTCATATTTTTGAAGTGCACTTATGCTTAATCCGGATTGAGAAGCAAGTTGTTCCTGAGTAAGTTCATGAGAAGTTCTGAAATAACGTATTTTTTCTCCTGTGGTCATTCTTAATACCTCCATCAGCAGTATAACATACTTTTTTCAGATGGTGGTACAAAAAAAGATAAAAATAATATTGACATACACAAAAGTGTGATATATAGTATGTACATACACATAAGTGAAATATAAAAATAATAACACATACAAAAGTGATATAAAAGTGTCAGTAGGTGTCATATAAACGCAACTAACTGTCACAAATGTGTACATGAAACAGCAAGTTAAGATACAGTTAAGTATAAGTACAGGAGGAAGAGCAGATGGCGGAAATAATTTTTGGAATTGATCATGGTAATGGAAATATGAAGGGAGAAACATCTTCGTTCCCATGTGGAATTGTAAGGTATACTGCACAGCCAGGACGATTTATGAATGAAGATATTCTGGAATATGAAGGTGCTTATTATACTTTATCGGAAACAAAAATGCCGTTTAAAGCAGATAAAACGGTGGATGATGACTATTTTATTCTGACTTTGTTCACACTTGTGCAGGAGGCACGAAAGAAAAATATTAACCTTACAGGAAAAGACGTTGTTCTTGGAGTGGGTTTGCCGCCGGCAGATTTTGGGCAGCAGGCAGTAGGATTTAAACAGTATTTTATTGATCATTCCCGTCATGGCATCAATTTTAGAATGAATGACAAACCGGTTAGTTTTTATCTGAAAGATGTATTTGTAAGTCCGCAGAATTTTGCAGCAGTCATGTGTTTTAAGGCGAGTCTGTTAAAGAAGTACCGGACAGTAAACTGCATTGATATAGGCGATGGAACGGTAGATCTTTTAGTGATCCGAAATGGAAAACCAGATTTATCGGTGAGAGTAAGTGAACGTTCCGGTATGGCGGTACTTCGATCTGAGATTTCTAACAGGATTCAGCAGAATTATGGGATTCATTTGGATTCCTCAGATGTAGAACAGGTCTTAATGGGGGAGGAGACTATTTTAGAAGAGGAGATTCTTAAGGAGATTTATCGTATGGCAGATGATTGGGTACATATGATTATTAATAAACTTCATGCACATGTGACAGATTTCAGAACAAATCCTGCTATTTTTCTTGGAGGAGGAAGTTTATTATTAAAAAAGCAGATTGAACAGTCACCGGAATTTAAATATATTGAGTTTATTGATGATGTGAAGGCGAACGCAATCGGTTATGAGAAATTGGCAGTTGCCCGTATTCGTAGAGGATAAAGGATGAAGAGATGGGAAAGATACGAATTGTTTTATTATTTGATGAAGAAAATGAGAAGCAAAGGCAAGCTGGTGAGTTCTTAAAAACACAAAAGAGATGTAAAACAGCTTTGATCACGGAACTCATTCATGCATGGATATATAATAAGGAAGGAAAAGCTCTATTTCCGGATAAAAGTATGTCAGGAATTGATATAGAAAAGGTAAAAGAAGAATTACTGCACGATAAAGATTTTCTCTTACAGATAGAAAGCTCAATGAAGAGAATGGATGAAAAAACGGTATGTGAATCAAGGGAAGATTGTGGTGTGGAGGAATCAGAAAGCGGACTTGATATGGATGTAGACATGATGCTGGACGGGCTGGAAATGTTTGAGATGGGTGTATAAAAAATACCGCTGAACAGGAAGAATCTTTCGTGTTTCAGCGGTATTATTTTTCTTCTTCTGAAATAAATCGTATAATATCATTTGGTGTACAGTGAAGTATCTGGCAGAGTTTTTCAATAGTCAGAGCTGTAATATTCTGATCTGTTCGTAAGCGTTGCAGGGTACGTTTATCAATACCATGATTTAGAAGGTCATATTGGGAAATATCTTTTTCTTTCATGGTATTCCATAGAGGTGTGTAGTCAATCATATACAAAATTACCTTTCTAGGAATTGAGGAATAGGTTGCCTACATTATAAAATTTGAAATTATGAAATAATATGGTGAACATAGTCACCATAATGCAACGAAGTGAAAAAAGTCGTGATTTTGTAAGACTGCAAAATCATGAGTAAGGCTGCAAAATTCAAGGTAAGGCTGCAAAGAAAAGGAGATGAATTTTAGTGAAAAGGAAAATAAAAATCTCTGAAAAGTACCATTTTATCAATGTTTTGGACGAAAATATATTCCAAGGCTGCAAGGTTGCAAGGCTGCAAAACAGGGGACTGTTTCTAGTCGAGGACATGCGGATGAAGCGGGAAAGGTCTGCGAAAAGGCGAATGGAATCTGCCAAATGCCGACCTATAAATGATAATATAAAGGAAAAGAAATTTGTGTTACGTGCAGTAAGTCATGGCGCATAGGAAGGTGCGACGCACATGATAGATTCTTTAGGATACAGATTGAAGCAGCTACGTCAGGAGAGAAAACTGAAACAGGGACAGGTTGCAGATATAATAGGTGTAAATAAAAGGCAGATCAGTGCCTATGAAAATGATAGCAGACAGCCATCGTATGATATTCTGATCAGATTAGCTGTTTTATATCATGTGAGTACAGATTATCTTTTGGGATTTCAGGTGTCAAATAGAACGTTGGATGTATCAGGGCTTACAAGGGCAGAATACACAATGATAGCTGATCTAGTGGAAAGCATGAGTGAGAAAAATAAGAAATTAGAAGATATGTGAGAAGAGGATGATAAGGTAGGTGCATGATGGAAAATAAAGAGGACTATAAGATATATTCTACTGTAGAGAAGCAAGAAGTGGAATGGTTATGGTATCCGTATATTCCATATGGAAAACTTACCTTATTACAAGGTGATCCGGGTGATGGAAAATCTACTTTTATGATAAATATTGCATCAGCTCTCACCAGAGGAGGGCTTCTTCCAGATGGAAAAAAGCTGGAACAAATCGGAAATGTCATATATCAAGGTGCAGAAGATAATGTGGGGGATACGATAAAACCCCGGCTAGAAGAAGCAGGAGCAGATTGTGACAGGGTTGCATTTATAGATGATGCAGACATGGGATTGACATTTATAGATGACCGTCTGGAAAAAACGATTCGGAGTTTTCAAGCAAAGCTTCTTGTGTTAGATCCACTTCAGGCGTTCATGCCTTCTAATGCGGATATGCAGAATGCAAGCCATGTCCGTTCCATTATGCGTAAACTTGGGAAAGTTGCAGAAAAACATAAATGTGCGGTGGTGATGATCGGACATATGACAAAATCTTCTGGAGGAAAAAGACTGTACCGGGGATTAGGAAGCATAGATATAGCAGCAATCTGCAGAAGTGTTCTTATGATCTCAAGAGATGAAAAGGATCCAGAGATACGTTATATGTATCAGGTAAAATCCAATCTCGCACCAGAGAGCAATGCCGTCGGATTTGTTATGAATCCAGATAAAGGATTTCAATGGATAGGAAAATGTAATATTGATAAAAGAGCAGAAGCAGTTGTATGTTCAAAGAAAGCAACCAAGAAAGAAAAAGCATCCGAGTATCTGAGGATTATGTTATCGGTAGAAGATGTACCAAGTGCAGAGATTATACGGCGAATGGATAGGATTGGCATTAAGGAAAGAACAATAAGAACTGTGCAAAAAGAAATAGGCATAGAAGCATACAGAAAACAGGGAACATGGTATTGGCATATGCCTGAACCAGAGGAAGAAGTTGATGAGGAATGAGTTTTAATTATAGAGTAGCTGGTTATGTAAAATTAGCAAAGCTATGGGAAAAAAATAAGGAAGCAGCTCTTAGCTATCATAAGAGATATTATAAAGAAAAATGCGATAAGATTCCGGGATGGATATTACAAGGCGTATATGTAGATATTACCGGACAAAAGTTAATATATAAAAGACCACAGATGCTCCATCTGCTAAAAGCCTGCCGGAATGGAGAAGTTGATTGCATTGCTGCCCAGACGAAAGCATATTTGGCGGCAAATAGTGAAGAATTTTGCTATCTGCTCAAATTTCTTTCAGAAATGCCAGGGCTTATAGAACTGGTAACTGAAGATGAGAAATATCATATTAATACGATCATGAATCCAGAGCAGCAGAAAGAAGCATTAGAAAAAATGGCAGATGATTATGTGAAACTGGATGAAGCAAAGTATAAAAAATGGAAGGAAAAGATACTGCAGGGAATACAGGAACTGTAAGCAGGAGGTTGAAAGAGAAGTTGGCTGTTGAAGATATTTATGGAGTAGAGGAATCCGAGGAAGTAGATACAGAGAAAATCGAGGATTGTGAAATCATAGATACCGAAGGAAACGTTATTTCTTCTACAGATTCTTCAGATATAGGTGACTGGGAAAAAAGACATAATGAAATTGAAGAACAGAGAGAGAAAATCCGAAACCGTGTTAGAAAAACACGTTCTGGAAATGGTGTGATCCGGGAAGCAAAACCAAAGCCAACCATATCCGATACAGGACATAAACAAGTTGGAGTATATGCCCGTGTAAGTACCAAAAGTACAAATCAGGTTTCTTCTATAGAAAATCAAACAAAATATTATACGAAAAAAGTTGGAGATACACCAAACTGGACTTTGCATGAGATATATAGTGATGAGGGAAAGTCAGGCACATCTACTCAACATCGAACAGAATTTAAAAGAATGATCGAAGATGCGGCTCAGAAGAAAATTGATCTGATTCTCTGTGCCAGTGTATCAAGGTTTGCAAGAAATATGTCTGATTGTATGACATTAGTACGTCAGCTAAAAAGTATGAATCCATCCCATCCAGTAGGAGTATACTTTGAGACAGAAAATATATATACTCTTGATCCGGATTGTAAACAGAATCTCTCTATCCATGCGATGCTTGCTGACTGGGAATCAGCAAATAAAAGCAGGAGAATGATACTTTCTTATGACCAGAGGATATGTACAGGACAATATCCAGTGCTTGATCTGTTAGGATACCGCCACACGAAAGAAGGAGAACTGATCATTCAGCCGGAAGAAGCGAAAACAGTCCGTTTTATTTTTCTTGCATACATAGGTGGCTATGATTGTGATGAAATAGCAGAGATCCTGACAGAACGGGAACGTCCTACACTCAGAGGAAGAACCGACTGGAATGCTTCTATGGTCATGAATGTTATGTCAAACGAACGTCGGTGGGGAGATCTGGAAGCCAGAAAAACCATAGTTATTGATTATGTTGAGCATAAATCAAAGAAAAACGAACATGACAGAGTATCCGCTTATGAAGAAGATCATCATGAACCAATCGTATCAAGGGAAATCGCCCTGGCTGCACAGATGGTAAAGAAAAGTTCCAGAAAAATGACAGAGGGTGTTCCGGATTTTTCGGTGATCCACAAAGGAAATTTAAAAGGTTTTGTTTCTATCTGTCCAGGCTGGGGAGGAATAGATGGCAGTGCTTTACTGGAGATTTGCCAGGAGGTATATGAAGAGGAAGAATTAGAAGAACTGAATCATAAGATCCGAATATGGTCAGGTGAGGAACAGGGAAAAGTTGTTTCCATGGCATTATCCGGGTATCAGGTTCCACACGGAATTTATTTTCTAAATAAGAGCCTTCCTGCATTAACTGTAGGTAGAAGAAGGATAAAATTCAGTAAGGCTTGCCATGAAAAACTGAATTATTGCAGATGGGTGGAGATATTGTATCATCCAATTATCCAGACAATTATTATCCGGCAGACAACACCAGATAACCCAAACTGTATTGAATGGGAAAAAGAAGATGGAAAGCTTGTGTCCTTTGTATCGTCCAGTGCATTTTCTACAGCGATTTATGAGAGTTTACATTGGAAAAAAGAATTTAGCTTTAAATTTCGTGGTATTACAAAAGAAAGAGGAATGTCAAAAATACTTGTGTTTTCATTGGATGAACCACAGATTATTGTTGGTAAAAAGTACAAAAATCATCCCGATGTAGAAAAAGAAAGTAATCAGCCTTTTGGATTTGTAAAGTACAAAACAGATACGGAGCAGGAAAATAAGCCAGAAAACAATAATATTGTATGTGCTTATCCGGAAGAATGGATGAAACGAAGGATAGGCATTAATTATTTTATCCGGGAACAGAGGGACAGCATGATTAATGCCATAACAGAAGAAGATATAGAAGAAACAGGAGTTGTAGTAGAAAATCCCGTCATAGGACATATACCGTCCAGACAGGAAATCGTGAATGAATTAGAAGAACTTCTGATGACCATGTAAGGGGTGAGAATATGGGAGAAACCACAGATAACAGACCAAATAATCAGGAAGGACAAAGTTTTACAGCAAGAGAGTTTGAACTGATACAAGAACTTGTACGTTCCCGTATGGAAAAAAACGAGGAACTACAATATGAGAGCTTTGAAGGATATGAACTGCCACCAAGAACACAGTTTTCCATGTTGAAGAAACCGGCAGTAAGTATTAAATATGGACAGTTGACCTTTAATATGGCAGCAATCCGGTTATTTGAGGGAGTAAAACATGTTCTCACAGTCGTAAATACGGAAAAAAAGAGGCTGGCTGTTGTACCTTGTGCAGAGGAAGAAAGTGCATCTGTAGAATGGGCCAGAGTCAACAAACAGGGCAAATGGGTGAATAAGAATATTACATCCGTAGATTTTGTAGAAAATCTATATCATTTAATGGGCTGGAACCGTGAGTGCAGATATAAAGTACTTGGTCGAGTAGCTGCTTCTGATCGTGGACTGATTATTGTCTTTGAAATGGAAGAAGCAATCATGTTTGCACCAAAGAAAGAAGAATATGTTGATCCAGTTACAGGAGAAACAAAAAAACGTCAGGTTAAATATTATCCGGATGCCTATAAAAACCGTATTGGTCGGTCATATACAGAATATGAACAATACCGTCAGTTAAACCTTTTTGAAGATTTCGGAAACTACAACAAGGAACATGAAAATTCAATAGGAAAGAATACAGAAGGTACAGAAGCACCTATGGGAGCAACTGTGCCTGATTATCGTATAGAAAATCAACCACAAAGCAATGTAAATATAGAAGAAGGAGTCGATGATAATGGAAATAACGAAGAAAATACCAGTACCAACCTTGGCATTACAGGGCAAATGGGATTCCATTAACATCGGGGTTGGTGTAATCGCAGCATTAGGAGATCCCTCTCATATATGCCTGCTCAGAAACATGAAAGAAAAATCACTGGCAGTAGTAGCCTGTGATGGCAAAGATAATATGTCTATCCGTGTACCGGAAGGTTTCTTAGAATTACATAAGAGCTTCAAAATACATAGCAAGCAGTTTGTATACGAAACATTGACTGACTGGGGATTGAATCCGGAAAAGACATACTCTTTTAAGGGGAAGTACCTGGAAGAACAGAAAATGGTTGTTTTTGGCTTGAAGAGTGAAGATTTATAGAAGAATCGTTGTTGAAATATTTCTTGTGTGGTAATATATAATCATAAATATGCTTGACAGATTATATTAAAAGATGAGATGGAGATGTGAAATGACTTTTCAACAGTGGTTTGATAATGAGTGGTATTCTAATTGTTTTACGATTATAACGGTAATAGTATCAGGAATTATTTCATTAGTTATTTCAGCGGCATATTATCATAAAGGAAATAGAAATAATTTGAAAATGAATATTATTCATCCGATAATAAGACTATTTGATGAGGAATATTCTCAGAAAAATTATGAAAATTTATGTGAAATATCCAAAGATTATACTAGTAGATATATGAAGAAAAATGAAATGTCATGCTTAAATAAACTTTTAGATGCATATAAGGAAGTTTGCAGATATAATGATGCATCTGTTAATGCGGATAGTTTATTTTCATATTTTGAGTATAAACTTAAAAAGAATAATATTAACCCTAAACCTGTGCGGGTAGAATATGAAGGAGAGTACGTATATGATGATTATCCACCGGATATATTTTTTCTGTCAGAAGGTTTAAAAAAAATATTAAAAGAAACACCGTTTGAATTAGAAAGTGCAGAATGCGAAGAGAAAATAAGCACACTTTACAACTGGTATTGTAAGGAATATTATGCAGCAGAACCATTGAAATATTTTGATGATTATTCGTTAGATGAAGTATTAAAAAAATCTAATATACGTGTTAAATGGAACGAAAAATTTGATGAAATTCAAAAAGCAAAGAATAAATTTTTGAATTTAAGAATTGCAAAATAATATACTTTGTAGATAGTATTTAATGAAGTATAGAAAAATAAGATTTTAGAGGAATATTATATATGGATATTAGCTTTATTCTCATGTATATAGTTTTGCCTATTATTATTTCACGAGGCTTGATAACAGGTAAAAGAACAAAAAATCATTTACGGTTAACAACAGTATATGCATTTAAAGGAGGCTTCTATTTATATTCAGCATGCGGTAGAAGAATCTGATCCAGATGAATTTCATTTATGTGATTCTACAACATATGAAACAAATACGATTGAAATATCTGATCCAGATGAGTTTTGCTTATCTGAAAAAATTATAAATAATGATAATATGTTGATGACACAAACCCGACATACATATACCATTGAAACGTCAGATGAAGATGAATTTTTGCTTATGTAAGGTGTAAAGTAGGGATAAGTTATTTATGTTTAAAGAGGTGGACAAATGCTGATTAAAGGATATAGTTTGCAAGAAGAAACGGTTTTCGAAATTGGAAAATTTACAATTTTATGGAATTGGTTTGAATGTTCTTGGTGTCATAACAATTGTAATCCAAGGAAAATCAAGCAAATAGCTACAAGAATCCATATTGATGAGGAGAAGCAGGCTCATCTTGCTGAAGTGCTCAACGAGCGTAGAAATTGGTTTGGTCAGCTTGAAGCAGAATACGTCAGAGATTCTTTACATCCTGATAATGCCAGAGCCTCCAAAGAAGAAGACATGGATGTGATGCGTCAGTTTATAACACAATCAGAAGGTGAATTAACTCGTGGCTGTTTGTTAGTATTGCACCGTATTCGCAACAATTTAATGCACGGCATGAAGCTATTGGAGGGATTAGATGGACAAATTGAGCTATTCCGAGCGGCAACTGCGGTGTTAGAAAGTATTGCTGGATAATATGAGTTAATACTGTTTCAAGGAAAATGTTTTCCGATGATTTGGTAATGAAAATAGGAAATCAGTTTAGAGTACTAGAAAGAACAAAATATGGTATTTTAATCGAAGAAATATGTGATAATAATACATATTTTGTTGTAATTAACTTATTGAGAGAGGTTTCAGGCTTTCAGTAAGTAATAGATTAAATAAGAATGTTGGTAGATAAGGGCCTTTGAGAAATCAAAGGTTCTTTTTTTGTACGGAAAAGTTGTTTCTGAGTTGACATAAGGAGGAGATATGTCCATTGTAGGAACCAGACCACCGTTGATTTCTGAGACAAATCTGTATGAATTACATCACAGAGCACGACTTGCGATCAAACCTGGTATTACCGGAATGTGGCAGGTGAGCGGTAGAAGTGATATAACAGATTTTGAAGAGGTTGTGAGACTGGATAGAGAGTATATTAATAACTGGAATATCGGATTGGATATTGACACCGGCATTTTTGGAAACCTTAGAAGTAGGATTTGTTGATTCCTTTAAGAATGAAGTCCCGGCTGATCCAATGAAAGCGGAATGTCTGATTCCAACTTTTATTGGTGAATTATTAGCAGAAAATAAGATGTCAGTCAAAGTATTACGCAGTAATGATACCTGGTATGGTATGACATACAAGGAAGATGTGGTTACAGTGAAGGAGAACTTTGAGGAGATGCTGAAAACAGAAGTGTATAAGGAAGATCTATTTTCTGATTTATAGTATGTCAAAGTATGGAGATTAGAACTGGCTGGATAGTCAGTTTTAATTTTAGAGAAATACTTTAATACGGTGATATGTGAAAAATATTAATATCATGAACATTGAGGTGCTATCATATTTACTTGTTCTCATCTGATTTATCCCTGATATCATCTAACTCATAATCATGTCTGTCATCTCGCCAGTTTGTAGATGCAATACATAAGCAGCAGACAACAATCAGGCATGCAATGGCAAAGACAATAATTATAAGAAGAATAAAATTATGCATAAGAATACATTCCTTTCGGATTAATATTTTGTGTAAAATTGAAAAGTTTTAATAGTGCTTGGCTTCATTTTATGTTATATATTAATTTAATAGGTCTGTTAATATACAGATGATAAATGGATTTTACATGTGATGGAATTTAAGAGAACGATAGATACTTCGTCTATTAGTAAATCTAAACGGCAGTTTGTAATGGGGATATATAATGCAAGAGCTTTGGCAGGGTTCTTAAATATGCAGGTGAAGGAAATACATATTTATTCAGCGTATAGAAATGATAAGATAGAGTCGATGGATGATTCTTTGATTCAGATAAGAAGTATGAACATGGATCCGGAAGCATTAAAAATAATAAGAGAGTGGAAAAAAGGAAAGTGCAGTTTGGACTTAGATTCCAGAAATAGTGTATTTCCACATGAAAAAATTCAATTGGATCAGGATGGAAAAGGAGAATGGTGTTCCTCTGTGTACATAAAAGAGAGCATCAAGTGCCGGAAAATAGCATTCCGGTGGAATATCGGATAAAAGATGAAGTATTTATTCCGTTTATAAGAATGAAGCTTGGAGATATAAGCTGTTTAAAATCTGTTTGCGTTGGGACGAAGAATACGAGTGATCTGGCGGTTAAGGGATTGCGGCATTATTTTGGAAGCAGAAATCTGGAAGTGCATGTGAGAAAGTCGGAGATTCCGTTGCGGTATTGACAGTCGTTGGAGACGGGAACGGGCAAGCTTGGAAGAAAGCATTCAGCTCTTGAGTCATAAAAAGTTTTCTGATATCATTATTCTAAATATAAAAATGATAGATTGACAAAATGAGCGAAAAATGAAACGGAGATGAAGAAAATGGAATATACAGAATTTGGAAAGACACAACTTCGTGTATCCAGGATGTGTCTTGGTACATGGGGAATCGGAGGTGCCGGATGGGATTCTTATTCCGACGAAAGCCGGATGGATGCGATCAAGGCAGCAGTAGATTGTGGAATCAATTTTATTGATACGGCACCTGCCTACAACGGAGGCAGGGCAGAACAGTATATCGGAGAAGTTGTGCACAAACTTGGCGTCAGGAAAGAAGTGATCCTGGCTACCAAGTGTGGAAATGAATTTATTAATGGAAAATATGTACGTTGCGGGTCGGCAGATAAGATCATGCGGGAATGCGAAGAATCACTCCGTAATCTGAAGACAGATTATATCGATGTATATCTGGTCCACTGGCCGGATCCGAATGTTCCGATGGAAGAGACAATGGATGCGATTAATACATTGAAAAAGCAAGGAAAGATTCTGCATATCGGAGTATCGAATTTTACAAAAGAACAGATGGAAGAAGCAGAAAAATATTGTGCTATAGAAGCATATCAGCCACAGTATTCTATGGTAGATCAGAAATGGGAGCAGCTGATCCGGTGGGCTTGTGCTCAGGAAATGGGAGTTATGACTTATGGAACACTCGGAGGAGGCATTTTAACCGGAAAATACAGAGAACTTAAAGAATATGGTGTGGATGATAACCGAAACCGGTTTTACCCATATTTTAAAGAACCGTTGTTTTCAAAAGTAATGCTTCTTTTAAGAACAATGGATCAGATCAGTGAGGAACGAAATGTTCCATTGTCGCAGATTGCATTGAACTGGACCTTGCAGAGACCTTTTATTTCTTCTTGTATTATAGGAGCGCAGAGCCGCGATAAAATTGAAGAGAACTGTAAGGTATTTGAGTGGAAATTAAGCGATGATGAGATGCAGCTGCTGGAACAGGCTTTGAAAAAGACTATTATATAAGACTACAAAGGAAGACGAGGAGGAATAAACATTATGGAAGAGAAGCGTACCGGCTTATTTGAAAACGGTCTGATCTGGTTCGGCGCAGGGGTTTCGATCGCAGAGATCCTGACCGGAACATATCTGGCCCCGCTTGGCATGGGAAAAGGACTGGCGGCAATCATAGTAGGACACATCATTGGTTGTCTGATGCTGTTCCTGGCAGGAGTGATCGGCGGAAAAGTCAGAAAGAGTGCAATGGAGACTGTAAAGATGAGCTTTGGACAGAAGGGAAGTATCCTTTTTGCGGTCCTGAATGTATTGCAGCTTGTCGGCTGGACTGCGATCATGATCTATGACGGGGCACTGGCAGCAGACGGTGTGATGCATACCGGCAGATGGATATGGTGCCTGGTGATCGGAGCATTGATCATTCTGTGGATTGTGATCGGAATTACGAATCTGGGCAAGATCAATACCGTTGCGATGGCAGCATTATTTATCCTGACACTGATTCTGTGTAAGGTGATATTTACAGGAAGCGGGGCGGGAACACCGTCTGACGACAGTATGACATTTGGAGCAGCAGTAGAGCTTGCGGTTGCGATGCCATTATCGTGGCTGCCACTGATCAGTGATTACACAAGAGAGGCGAAGGAACCTGTGAAAGCAACTGCAGTCAGTGCGGTTACATATGGAATTGTAAGCTGCTGGATGTATGTGATCGGAATGGGAGCTGCTATCATTACCGGAGAATATGACATTGCACAGATCATGTTAAAGGCAGGTCTTGGCATCCTGGGACTTCTGATCATTGTATTTTCAACAGTTACAACCACTTTCCTGGATGCATACTCTGCTGGAATCTCCAGTGAGACGGTTGTAAGCAGATGGAACGGAAAGCATGTTGCTATCGTTGTGACAGTGATTGGAACGGCCGCTGCAATTGTATATCCGATGGATAATATAACAGATTTCCTGTATCTGATCGGTTCTGTATTTGCACCGATGATCGCTATTCAGATTGCTGACTTTTTCCTGTTAAAACAAGATAAAAGCAGCCAGGCAGTGCATATGCCGAACATGATCATCTGGGTGATTGGATTCGTTGTGTACAGAATTCTTATGAATGTAGATATGCCGGTAGGAAATACATTGCCGGATATGGTGATCACGATCATCCTGTGTTTGATCGCCGGGAAATTAATACCTGAAAAAAATCAGAAAAAATAAAAAAGTTAAGAAAAATGGCCGCTGTACCGATAGTGAATAATCTGCTGGCGCAGCGGCCATTTTTTATGATTAAAATTCATAGACAAAATCTATCAACTTTCATAAAAATACTAATTTGTCTTTTATTTAACAAAATAATCAAATTATAGAGAAATGCAAACAAATACAATTATATTTTTATGGAGGTTAGTAAACTATGAAAAACAATTTTCCACACGTATTCAGCCCTCTTACGATCAGAGGTATGACACTCAAAAACCGTGTTGTAATGATGCCTATGGGAAGTGATTTCGCCGGACATGATGGGAAACTGAGCGACGAACATATCAAATATTATGAGCTGCGTGCACGTGGCGGCACAGGGCTTCTGTACGTGCGAGACGTATCATTGACGGAACGGATGCCGGACGCCATATGGTATTGAATACCCTTGAAAGATTGAACTATCTTTAAAATATGTCCCTAAAAGGGAACCCCTTTCCAATATAAATATAAATACAAAGAAGCTTCGGAGAATCCTGCTACCTGTGATTCTCCGAAGCTTTTTGTGAAAATAACTATCTCCGGGTCCACTTCTATGATATGATATAGTATAACTGATCAATAAAAAAACAATTGGGGGAAATACGTAATGAAAAGTTTGCTGATTCTCGGTGCAGGCGGATTCGGCCGGATGGTAGCGGAGACTGCGCAGGCACTGGGGTATGAAAAGGTTGTATTTTTGGATGATGCGGTGAAGGATGAAGCGGTCATCGGAATGTGCTGTGATTATGAGATCAGGCATAAGGAGTATCCGGTGGCAGTAGCAGCTTTTGGAAATAACAAGATGCGTCTGTACTGGACGGATAAATTGCTGGAAAAAGGGTATGAGGTACCGGCAATCGTGCATCCGTCTGCAGTCGTAAGTCCGAGTGCGGTGCTGGAGCCGGGCTGTTTTGTGATGCAGAGAGCAGTGGTAAATACCAATACCCGGATCGGACGTGCGGTGCTGGTGAACAGCGGGGCAATCGTAGATCACAATTCAGTAGTATGTGCCGGAGCGCATGTCGGACTGGGGAGTGTTGTAAAGTCAGACTGTACGATCGAGAGCGGATGTAAAGTGGAGGCAGGAGAAGTGATCTTCTCAACCAGAAGGAAGATCGAGGGCGTGGACAGCCGGAGTCTGGAAGATGCCGTGTACGCATTTGGTTTCGGGCAGCAGTGCAGTTATGTGAAGCCATTCGGAGAAGGACACATCAATGAGACTTATGCAGTCTATATGCCGGGCGCAGATGGAAAGGATACGCCGCTCTATGTTTTGCAGCGCATCAATATTAATGTATTCAAGAACCCGGATCAGGTAATGGCGAATATATTCGGCGTTACGGAGTATCTGCGCAGTATGATCCGTGAGGCAGGTGGAGATCTAGACAGAGAGGCATTGTCTTATATTAAGACAAAATCAGGAGAGAGCTATTTTGAAGATGCGGATGGACAGCCATGGCGCTGCCTGCATTATGTACCGGATTCTGTGTGCTATCAGATGGTGGAGAGACCGGAACAGTTCTATCAGTCGGCACTCAGCTTTGGCCATTTTCTGAAGCAGCTGGGGGATTATCCGGCCGAGAGTCTCTATGAGACGATTCCGAAGTTCCACGATACGGTGAAGCGTTTCCATGATTTCAAAGACGCACTGCGGAAAGATGTGAAGAACAGGGCAAGACTTTGCCGTGAAGAAATAGAGTTTGTACTGGCACGCGAGGATGACTGCGGTGTCCTTATGAAGCAGCTTGAGGAAGGAATACTTCCGCTCCGTGTGACGCACAACGATACCAAGCTGAATAACATTTTGTTTGATAGGAATACAGGAGAGGGACTGTGCATCATCGATTTGGACACGATCATGCCGGGACTTGCGGCAAATGACTTTGGTGATTCCATCCGGTTCGGGGCATCGACAGCGGAAGAAGATGAGAAGGATCTGAACAAGGTGCACTTTGATATAGAGCTTTACCGCATCTACGTGAAAGGGTATCTGGAGATGGCGAAGGATGTACTGACACCGGCGGAGAACGCCAGTCTTCCGTGGGGAGCGAGACTTATGACGCTGGAATGCGGTATGCGTTTTCTTGCTGACTTCCTCCAGGGCGATGTATATTTCAAAACAACTTATCCGGAACACAATCTTGTTCGGGCAAGAACACAGTTCAGGCTTGTAAAAGAGATGGAAGAACAGTTTGATCAGATGCAGGAAATCGTTGAGACGTTCTGAAAGTGATGGGCAAATTGTTGTAACTAAAATACAATTTAATTTCCAGTTTAAAGTTGACAGATAATAAAATACATTTTATTATAAATATAAGTTTGATATATAAAGATAACGAAGAGAGTTAAAACGGAAGGAGAATTCAACAGATGTTAAACGATAATTTTGTAACATTTGAAATTGGAAAAGCAAAGCATATCGCACTCGTTGCCCATGATGGTAAGAAAAAAGAACTGATTGAATGGTGCGACAAGAATAAGGAAATCTTAAAAGGTCATTTCTTATGCGGTACAGGTACAACCGCACGTCTGATCGCAGAGAAGACCGGGCTTCCGGTAAAGGGATATAACAGCGGCCCGCTCGGAGGAGATCAGCAGGTCGGAGCGAAGATTGTAGAAGGACAGATCGACTTTATGATCTTCCTGTGGGATCCGTTAGAGGCACAGCCGCACGATCCGGATGTAAGAGCATTATCCCGTATTGCCGTACTTTACGATATTCCTACAGCTAACAATCTTGCAACAGCAGATTTCATGCTGAAGTCTGAATTTATGAATTCTACATATGAAAGAAAGGTAGAGAACTTTAACAAGACCATTCAGGACAGAGTGGAGAAGATGAAATAGAAGCTAAAGAGCAGCTGTGCATTCCGCAAAAAAAGGAATCGCAGCTGTTTTTTTGCCTTTTATATATTTCTTTTATATTTCTGCAAAATAAGATTGACATACCGTATCATCTGTGTTATTCTAACACCGTAAACTTTAGCACTTTAAAGCGCAACGCTTTAAAGTGAATTAGCGAAAACAAGTAAAAAGAAATGAGGAAAGTAGAGGAGAAAAGTTATGGCGACGAAATTATTGATGCTGGTGATATTTTTTGCGATTATGGTATCGGTCGGCATCTATGCAAGAAAGCATGCGACAAGTGTAGACGGTTATGTATTGGGAGGAAGATCGGTAGGCCCCTGGCTTACGGCATTTGCGTATGGAACGTCATATTTCTCCGCAGTTGTATTCGTAGGATATGCAGGACAGTTTGGATGGAAATATGGTCTCGCATCTACATGGATCGGTCTTGGGAATGCGATTATCGGAAGTTTGCTGGCATGGGTTGTACTCGGAAGACGTACCAAGGTTATGACACAGCATTTGAATTCTAAGACGATGCCGGATTTCTTTGGTGAGAGATACGAAAGCAAGGCGCTTAAGATTACAGCTTCTGCAATCGTATTTATATTCCTGGTTCCGTATACGGCTTCTGTATATAACGGATTGTCAAGGTTATTCGGAATGGCATTTAATATTCCTTATAAATATTGTGTGATCGGAATGGCAGTGTTTACGGGAATTTATGTTATTCTTGGCGGATACATGGCTACGGCGATCAATGACTTCATTCAGGGGATTATCATGCTGGGTGGTATCGTGGCAGTTATCCTGGCGGTATTAAATGGTCAGGGCGGATTTATTCAGGCAATTAAGACAATGGCAGAGATTCCAAGTGATGTGCCGGTGACAATGGGACAGCCGGGCGCGTTTACTTCATTCTTTGGGCCGGATCCGTTAAATCTTCTGGGGGTTGTTATCTTAACTTCTCTTGGAACATGGGGACTTCCACAGATGGTTGGTAAGTTCTATGCGATTAAAGATGAAAAATCAATTAATACAGGAACTGTGATCTCTACGTTGTTTGCGATCGTGATCTCCGGAGGATGTTACTTCCTAGGAGGATTCGGAAGATTGTTTGATGCACCGGAATTACATGATGAGGCGGGCAATATGATCTTCGACGGAATCATTCCACATATGTTATCAACACTTCCGGATATCCTGATCGGTATCGTAGTAGTGCTGGTATTATCGGCTTCCATGTCAACCCTGGCTTCGCTGGTATTGACATCCAGCTCGACATTGACTTTGGATTTCTTAAAAGACAATGTGATGAAAGATATGAGTGAGAAGAAACAGGTACGAACCATGCAGGTGATGGTAGTATTCTTCATTGTATTATCAGTAGTGATTGCAATGGATCCACCTACATTCATTGCACAGCTTATGGGAATTTCCTGGGGTGCACTGGCCGGAGCATTCCTTGCACCGTTCATGTATGGATTGTACTGGAAAGGTGTGACAAGAGCCGCGGTCTGGGCAAGTTTTACGGCAGGTGTCGGAATTACGGTTTTGAACCTCTTCTTCCACTTTATTGCATCTCCGATTAATGCAGGAGCAATTGCGATGGTAGCAGGACTGATCGTAGTGCCGGTAGTGAGTGTACTTACACCAAAACTTAAGAAAGACAGGGTGGATGAGATATTTGCCTGCTATGATGAGAAGGTTACAATCACCAAGAAACGTTCTCTGGAACAGAATTAATCGAAATAATCTGAAAAATCGAACATATTAAAAAACATCAAGGGAAGTGATTAAATTTATCACTTCCCTTTTGCGTAGGGATGTGTTAGGATATAAAAGTATTAAAAATGAACAACAAAATTGATGATTATTATTGCAAGATGATAAGATTTGAAATATTGGGTAAAAGGAGAGGCTTTTAATTATGAAGAATTATCAGAAATATGAGAAAAGTTATTTCATGCCGCCTGAGGTCACATATGACTGGGCAAAAAAAGATTCGGTAGAACAGCCGCCGAAATGGTGTAGTGTAGATTTAAGAGATGGTAACCAGGCATTGATCGAACCAATGAGTCTGGATGAAAAGCTGGAGTTCTTCCAGATGCTGGTTGATATCGGATTTAAGGAGATTGAGGTTGGATTCCCGGCTGCTTCCGAGACAGAGTATCAGTTCATGAGAACTTTGATTGAGAAAGATATGATTCCGGATGATGTAACCGTTCAGGTCCTGACACAGGCAAGAGAACACATCATCAAGAGAACATTTGAAGCTGTAAAAGGAGCACCTCACGCAGTGATCCATTTATACAATTCTACCTCTGTTGCACAGAGAGAGCAGGTGTTCAGAAAAGATAAAGAACAGGTAAAGCAACTTGCGATCGACGGGGCAAAATTACTTCTGAAGCTGGCTAATGAGACAGATGGTAACTTCACATTTGAATACAGTCCGGAAAGTTTCCACGGAACAGAAGTGGACTATGCCGTAGAAGTTTGTAACGCTGTTCTGGATGTATGGCAGCCGACAGCTGATAATAAAGCAATCATCAATATTCCTACAACTGTAGAAAATGCAATGCCTCATACATTTGCATGCCAGTTAGAGTATGTACATAAGCATTTGAAACACAGAGAGAATGTGGTACTTTCACTTCATCCACATAATGACAGAGGATGCGGAGTGGCAACTGCAGAACTGGGTATTCTTGCAGGAGCTGATCGTATCGAGGGTACATTGTTTGGAAACGGAGAACGTACCGGTAACGTTGATATCATCACACTTGGAATGAATATGTATTCCCAGGGTGTAGATCCGGGACTGGATTTCTCTAATATGAGAAAGATCCGCGAGACATATGAGCGTCTGACCAGAATGCAGGTATATGACCGTCAGCCATATTCCGGAGACCTGGTATTTACTGCATTTTCCGGATCACATCAGGATGCGATTGCCAAGGGTATGGCATGGAGAGATGAGAAGAAATGTGATAAATGGACAGTTCCGTATCTGCCGATCGATCCAAAAGATGTCGGAAGAGAGTATGATTCGGACGTTATCCGTATCAACAGTCAGTCTGGTAAGGGCGGCGTAAACTACATCTTAATGCACAGCCACGGAATCAATCTTCCAAAGGCAATGCGTGAAGAAGTAGGATATATGGTAAAAGATGTATCGGATAAAGCACACAAAGAGCTGACACCAGACTGGGTATACCAGATCTTCTCTGATCACTATATTAATACCAAATCCATCTTCCATATTGATGAGTGCCATTTTAAACAGGTAGACGGAATTACCGCAGAAGTGACGATCAATCATGCAGGAGAGAGTAAAGTGATCACTTCGAACGGAAATGGACGTCTGGACGCAGTAAGTAATGCAATTAAGCAGTATTTCAATATCAGCTATGAATTATCCTTCTACGAAGAACATTCGCTTACAAAGGGATCTTCTTCTAAGGCTGTTGCTTATGTGGGAATTATATGCAACGGAAAGACATTCTGGGGTGTAGGAATCGATCCGGATATTATCAGAGCTTCCATTGAAGCCTTGATCGTTGCGGTAAATAAGATTGAAGAACTCGGGAGTGCTGATGCATGTACGGATGCAAGAATGATCGAGATCATGAATTATGTACAGGCAAATTATATTGACATTACATTAGATGACCTGGCAGAAAAATTCTTCCTGTCCAAACCTTATCTGTCAAAATACATTAAGGAAAAATCCGGAATGACATTTGGGGATCTGGTGAAGAAAATCCGCATGAAGAAAGCGAAAGCACTGCTCAAAAGCAGTAATATGACAGTCGAGAACATTGCAATGTCAGTCGGATATCAGAATGTTGAGCATTTCAACAGACTGTTCAAGAAAGCTTATGATATGACTCCGATGCAGTTTAGAAATCAGAAATAAAATAAGTAGTGAAAAGTTGCGAGGGATGTGCCGGAAGGTGCATCCCTTTTAAAAGTGCGTAAACGGAAAAATAAAAATATACATATAAAAAGATAGGAATCGAGATGGATTTCATGTATAATAAATAATAGACTTTACAGAAAACATGATTGGGAGGAAGAGATAGAAATGTTAAAGTACATATTGATGATCCTTGGCGGTGTGATTTTTATCGCAGGATACTACTTCATGCAGCAGAATGAAGGCAGGGGGAAGACGATGATGTTCTATTCGTTGTTTACTTATGCCGGACTGACACTGGTGATCCTTTCTGGGGCAAGAGTTCTAGATCCTTTCTTTGAAGGACTCGGAAAGAACGGGGAGATGATCCAGCTGGCAATAGAAGTTGCCTGCTTTGTAATTGGTGCGGAATTACTTCTGAAGCCTGCGTTCGAAGACCAGAAAGAAATCGGAACAAAGAAGAATATTACACCACGTGGATCCGGAGATTCATTCAGTGTGAAGGCAAATAAGAAAGAAAGCACGAAGAAGACGAAGAAAAATAATAATCAGATTAAAAGAAGTTACAGTACAGGGAATAAAAAGTATCGTAAAAAATAAAAGAATATGATAGATTGAGCCGGAGGGGACAACAAAAAAGCCGGAAAACCCGTCCCCATAAAAATAAGACTTGCTTATGCAAGTCTTATTTTTATGTACGGTATTTAATTCACGAATTATTTACCTTCAACCATCTTGTCGAACTTCTTAGTAAATGCTAACATGATAACTCCGCAGGCAACGATGATGATTGTAATAACACCATATGCTTTAATGAAGTCGAAGTTTTCGAGCCAGTTATAAAGTGGTCCATAAGCTTTACCAGCGAAGAAGATGACCAGTGGCCATACACCAAGCATAGTTCCAAGAAGTTTCTTTGGAGCATATTTGCTGATGAATGAGTTTCCAAGTGGTGAGAAGATAACTTCTCCGACTGACATACATACAGAAGCCAGGATGATTACCCAGATACCAACTGGTTTATCTGCACTCTGTCCGCAAAGAACTGCTGCAAGTACCATGGAAGCTGTACAAAGACCAAGTATGATAATACCGATAGCTGTCTTTGTGAACATTCCCCAGTCACCCTGTGGACGCTGTCTCATCTTAGCCCAGATTCCTGCGAATACAGGACAAAGGATGATACAAAGAAGTCCGTTCATTGAGTCAAACCATGCAGTAGGCATCTCGAAGGAACCAATGTTCCAGTTAGCCCATCCACGTCCTGCTTCTGATACTGGACCGAATTCATAGTAAACAGGCATGTAAGCCATGTACCAGATCAGCCAGAAAATACCAGAGAAGAGTGTTACGATGCAGATAGCAATCACACGGTTTTTCTCAAGTTTGGTAAGAGGTGCATTGTCTTTCTCTTTGTCGGCTTTGTCAACATTTTCTGTACGGTTGTCAACAAGGAATGGTTTCTTTCCGGCTTCGCCGAAGGACTTCATTCCAACGAACCACCATACGCAGTCGATGAACAGGAAGATTGCACAAACCAGGAACATAGTACGGTATCCAGCGCTCTTTCCAACAAGTGAAAGGAAAGTAGTTCCGCAGAAAGAACCGATGTTAACGAACATGTACTGTAAGTTGAATACAGTGTCGAGTTCGTCCTGATCAGCTAATGGGAAGAGACGTCCGTTGATACCAGATACGTTTCCTTTGAAGAAACCAGTTCCGATAGAAACGAGAATGATCATTGCCCATAACATTCCGACTCCGTTTGCTTTCCAGGCACACAGATATCCAAGACCCATCATGATCTCTCCAATTGGTACGAGGATACGAGGACTAATCCAGCGGTCAGCGATATATCCACCGATGATAGGTGTGATATAAGTGAACGCTACAAGGTTAGAACTCATTGCAGCACCTACGGATTGATCAAGTCCAAGACCACCGTTTACTGCTTTGGCTGCGATGAAAATCGCAAGCCCCCATTTAGCAGCGTAGTATGCAAGTCTTTCAAAAGAGAAAGTCAGACAGCACACATAGAAACCAAATGGAAATTTTTTCTTAGTGTTCTCCATGAGATTCACCCTCCAATATGAAATTTTTCTTTGGTTTTAATAATACGAGGAACCCCCCTTATGATTAAAACTCTCAACGCAGTTAATCTTATCACAAACTAGATTAAAGTACAACTAATTGTTTAAGAAAAAGTTAAGGTTTTTTATGCTTTGTTAGGAATATGTATGTTGAAATGTAATAAAACGACCATATATAGCCGGAAAATGTAAGCCAAAATCACTAAATGATAATAGAAATCAAAAATAAACAGGATCGCTTATGGAGAAACTACATAGATAGAATACATAGAAGAGTTTATAGATTATTTACAAATAATATAAAGGATATTCTTGAATAATCAACTATATAAGGATATAATAAGACACAGATTTTGTAAAGGGGAAAATGATATGGCAAATTATTACCGTGTGGCTTATAAGGAGTCAAAGAACACGCTGAAACAGATCTGTGAACTTTTCCGTGTGGACAGCAGTGATATTACGATTAAGTTTATAGTGACGGTGATGGGACCGCTTGTGTTCTATTTTATGTGCAAATATGGAAACCCGGGAGGCGGTACGCCGGGAGGAATGACTTTTTTTGTCATTAAGTATATTGTAGTCTGGGCACTGGCATTTGTTGCGGCAGTGATACTGAACAGAACAATCTGGAGAAAGGTGTTATCGACAACGGCGGTCGGGGATGCAGAAGAGCAGTTTGACAGACGATGCAGATTGAACGGTGGACCGGTGAGTTCCGAAATCCACTTTTTTGATGATCACTTTGACAGTGTAACTGCGAAAAAGACAAGATCATTTTCGTACAAAGATGTTACCAAGATCCTGGAGACGAAAGAGGCATTCGGTGTAGTTGTGAAGGCAGATCCCGAGACGGTCGGATCGGCAAGAGCGATGATCGGATTTCCAAAGACTGCACTGGAAGGAAACAATACGGACGAACTGGCAGAATTTCTTCTGGAAAGATGCAGGAATATGAAGAGAAAAAAAGTGAAGAAGTTTTAGAACAGAATGCTGCAGATGAAAAGGCTATGTGCGTACGGAAGAAGTACGGGGACACATGGCTTTTTTATATACAGGATTTATACGACTCGTCAAGTATTTAACAAAAAACAATATAAAGGTATTGCGCTAAAGTGTCAAAAACAGTATAATATAATTGGAAAAAATTTGGTTTTACTTTTGATACAAGAATCAGGAAAAACCCAATTTAAAATAATGAAAATGGAGGGCTAGACTATGGGCAACATGGCAGCAGACAATGCAGCAGGTAAGAGAATCAACAGTTTACTTGATGCGGGCAGTTTTGTTGAGATCGGTGGAGCTGTAACAGCAAGAACAACTGATTTTAACATGCAGGAAAAAGAAACTCCAGCAGACGGTGTTATCACCGGATATGGAGTGATCGATGGAAATCTGGTATACGTATACAGCCAGGACGCTACTGTTTTAAATGGTGCGATCGGTGAGATGCATGCAAAGAAGATTTCTAATATCTACGATATGGCAATGAAGATGGGAGCACCGGTCATCGGATTGGTTGACTGCGCCGGATTCAGACTGCAGGAAGCTACAGATGCTTTAGAGGCATTTGGAAAACTTTATCAGAAACAGTCAATGGCTTCCGGAGTGATCCCTCAGATCACAGCAATCTTCGGAACATGTGGAGGTGGACTTTCTATCGTACCTGCTCTGACAGATTTCACATTCATGGAGACAAAGAATGGTAAATTATTTACCAATACTCCAAATGCAATTCCGGGAAATGACATTTCTAAATGTGATACATCTTCCGCAAAATTCCAGAGTGAGACAACCGGTCTTGTAGACGGAATCGGATCTGAAGAAGAGATTCTTGCAGATATCCGTTCTCTCGTATGCATGTTACCGAGCAACAACGAAGAGGATTCTTCTTATGAAGAATGTAACGATGATCTGAACCGTGTATGTGCAGACCTTGCTAATGCAAAAGAAGACACAGCGATCGCTCTTACAATGATCTCTGATGACAACATCTTCTGCGAAGTGAAGAAAGCATATGCAAAAGATATGGTGGCAGGATTCATCAAACTGAATGGTATGACTGTAGGTGCAGTTGCAAACCGTTCAAAAGTATATAACGAAGAAGCTGAAGTGGAGGCTGAATTTGACGGCTCACTTTCTGCTGACGGAGCTGAAAAGGCTGCAGAATTCGTACAGTTCTGTGATGCATTCAACATCCCTGTACTGACACTTACAAATGTAAGCGGATTTACAGCAAGCGAATACGATGAGAAACGTATTGCAAAATCAGCAGCAAAACTTACTTATGCATTTGCAGATGCAACAGTACCGAAGGTAAATGTTGTAATCGGTAAAGCATTCGGAAGTGCGTATGTGACAATGAACAGCAAAGCAGTCGGAGCAGATATGGTATATGCATGGCCGGAAGCAGAGATTGGAATGATGGACGCAAACCAGGCAGCCAAGATCATGTATGCAGACGCTGATGCAGCAACAATCAGAGAAAAAGCAGCAGAATATAAGAATCTGCAGTCAAGCCCATTATCAGCAGCGAAAAGAGGATATGTGGATACAATCATCGAAGCAGCAGATACAAGAAAATATGTGATCGGCGCATTCGAGATGTTATTCACAAAAAGAGAGGATCGTCCGGTAAAGAAACACGGTACGGTTTAGAGAGGTGAGGCAAAGTGAAGAAAAAATTAAGCGTATTACTTTGTGTGCTTGTCGCAATGCTCTGCTTTACCGCTTGCGGAAGTAAGAAAGAAAATCTTCAGTATGATAAATCAACGATCACACAGGCAACAGATTTTCTGATCGAGTATTGCAACAGTGCAGATGCAGATACTATCGAACAGTGGAACAAGATGACAGATTTTCAGATCGAGTCCCAGCTGAACCAGGCGGGTGTTCCATTTACAAAAGATAGTTTCCTTGCAGCTCTGGATGCATGGCAGCAGGGAACAAAAGAGTGTGGGGAATATGTAAGCCACGGTGATTACAAATTCGAACCATCCTCTGATGAACTGAAAGTAACGACCAGTGCAAAATTCAAAGACCGTGATGCAGACATTACATTTGTTTTTGATGAGGACCTTTATCTGGACAGTACAACGATCGATGCACATTACAGCATCGGTGAGATCATGGAAAAAGCAGGACTGAATACAATCCTTGGAATGGGTACCGTATTCGTAATCCTGATCTTTATCTCAATTCTGATCTCCCTGTTCAAATACATTCCTGCACTTGAAGAAAAATTCAAGAACAAAGGAAAAGCAGAAAGCACACAGGAAGCAGCTCCGGCTCCGGCAGCAGTTGCAGCACCTGTAGTAGAAGAAGCATCGAATGATGATGAACTGGCAGCAGTTATTTCCGCAGCGATCGCTGCTTATGAAGCAGAAGCCGGTGGAAGCACAGACGGCTTCGTAGTAAGAAGCATCAAGCGTCGTCCATCAAATAAGTGGCACGCATAATTAATTAGGAGGATGAATTCAATGAAAAATTATACAATCACAGTGAATGGCAATGTATATGATGTAACAGTAGAAGAAAACGGAGCAGGTGCAGCACCAGTTGCAAGACCTGCAGCAGCACCGAAGGCAGCTCCTGCGGCAGCACCAGCAGCACCAAAGGCAGCACCTGCAGGTGGAGCAGGATCCATCGAAGTAAAAGCCGGAGCAGCCGGAAAAGTATTCAAGATCGAAGCAAATGTAGGTCAGGCTGTAAAGAAAGGTGATGCAGTTGTCATCATCGAGGCTATGAAGATGGAGATTCCAGTTGTAGCACCGGAAGACGGAACCGTTGCAAGCATTGATGTAGCAGTAGGCGATGCAATTGATTCAGGCGCTGTTCTTGCTACATTGAACTAACATCATTTATATGGTGTTTATCTAACACGACTGGAGGTTAAAAAATGGAATATATAACGACAACATTAGGAAACCTCGTGCATCAGACGGCGTTTTTCAGTCTTACATGGGGCAATGTAGTCATGATCGCGGTTGCATGTGTTTTCCTTTATCTTGCAATCAGACACGGATTCGAGCCTCTGCTTCTTGTTCCAATCGCATTCGGTATGTTACTGGTTAACATTTATCCGGACATCATGCTTCATGCAGAAGATGCGGCAAATGGAACAGGCGGACTGCTTTACTACTTCTATAAACTGGATGAGTGGTCAATCCTCCCTTCCCTGATCTTCATGGGTGTAGGAGCGATGACAGACTTCGGACCACTGATCGCTAACCCTAAGAGCTTCCTTCTTGGTGCCTCTGCTCAGTTCGGTATCTTTGCAGCATACCTTGGAGCGATGGCTATGGGATTCTCTGACAAAGCGGCAGCAGCGATCTCAATCATTGGTGGAGCTGATGGACCTACCTCTATCTTCCTTGCAGGTAAGTTACAGCAGACAGCTTTACTTGGACCAATCGCAGTAGCAGCATATTCTTATATGTCACTGGTACCGATTATCCAGCCACCGATCATGAAGCTTCTGACAACAGAAAAAGAACGTAAGATTAAGATGGAACAGTTAAGACCTGTTTCCAGGCTTGAGAAGATCTTATTCCCAATCATCGTTACGATCGTTGTGTGTGTAATTCTTCCTACAACAGCACCACTGGTTGGTATGTTAATGCTTGGTAACCTGTTCCGTGAGTCTGGAGTTGTAAGACAGTTAACAGAGACAGCTTCCAATGCAATGATGTACATCGTAGTTATCCTGCTTGGAACATCCGTAGGAGCAACAACAAGTGCTGAGGCATTCCTTAATATGGATACGATCAAGATCGTAATTCTTGGTTTGATCGCATTCGCATTCGGTACAGCAGCAGGTGTACTGTTCGGTAAACTGATGTGTGTTGCAACACATGGTAAGGTTAATCCACTGATTGGTTCTGCCGGTGTATCTGCAGTTCCAATGGCAGCCAGAGTATCACAGAAGGTCGGAGCTGAAGCAGACCCGACAAACTTCCTTCTGATGCATGCTATGGGACCAAACGTTGCGGGTGTTATCGGTACAGCCGTAGCTGCCGGAACATTTATGGCAATCTTTGGCGTAGGAATTTAAGCGATATATAATTAGGAGGAAAGAAAATGGCAGATATAGTAAAAAAACCTGTAGAGATTACAGAAACGATCCTGCGTGATGCGCATCAGTCTCTGATCGCAACCCGTATGACAACAGAGCAGATGCTCCCGATCGTTGATAAAATGGACAAGGTTGGGTATCATTCCGTAGAGTGCTGGGGTGGAGCTACATTCGATGCATCTCTTCGTTTCTTAAAAGAAGATCCATGGGAAAGACTTCGTAAATTCCGTGATGGATTCAAAAATACAAAACTTCAGATGTTATTCCGTGGACAGAACATCTTAGGATATCGTCCATACGCAGATGATGTGGTAGAATATTTCGTACAGAAATCTGCTGCCAACGGAATCGACATCATCCGTATCTTTGACTGCTTAAATGATCTTCGTAACCTGAAGACAGCAGTTAAGGCTGCAAACAAAGAAAAAGTAGAAGCTCAGATCGCATTATCTTATACTTTAGGTGATGCTTATACACTAGATTACTGGGTAGACATTGCCAAGAAGATTGAAGAGATGGGTGCAAACTCTATCTGTATCAAAGATATGGCTGGTCTTCTGACACCGTATAAGGCAACAGAGCTGATCGGAGCAATGAAAGAAGCTGTAGATCTTCCAATCCAGCTTCATACACACTACACATCAGGTGTTGCTTCTATGACTTACATGAAAGCAGTAGAGGCCGGTGTAGATGTCATTGATACCGCAATCTCACCATTCGCACTTGGAACATCTCAGCCTGCAACAGAAGTTATGGTTGAGACATTCAAGGGAACACCTTATGATACAGGATTAGACCAGAAACTTCTGGCAGAGATCGCTGACTATTTCCGTCCAATCCGTGACGAAGCTCTTGACAGCGGACTCTTAAATCCAAAGAACCTTGGTGTTAACATCAAGACTCTTCTGTATCAGGTACCAGGCGGAATGCTTTCTAACCTGACATCACAGTTAAAAGAGCAGGGTGCTGAAGACAAGTTCTACGATGTACTTGAGGAAGTGCCAAGAGTACGTAAAGACCTTGGAGAACCACCACTTGTAACACCTTCATCACAGATCGTTGGTACACAGGCTGTATTTAACGTACTGATGGGAGAACGTTACAAAGTTGCTACAAAAGAGACAAAAGACCTCTTAAGTGGAAAATACGGACAGACAGTAAAACCGATGAATCCAGACGTAATCAAGAAAGTACTTGGAGACGATCCTGAGATCATCACATGCCGTCCTGCAGACCTGATTCCGGACGAATTAGATACACTCCGCAAAGAATGCGAACAGTGGATCCAGCAGGATGAAGACGTACTGTCTTATGCTCTGTTCCCACAGGTTGCTGTTGAGTTCTTTAAGTATAGAGAGGCACAGCAGACGAAGGTGGATGCGACGGTAGCGGATACGGAGAATGGTAGTTATCCTGTATAGGTTTTAGCGGACGCCAAGTGTAGAAGTGCCTGGCTCAATGCGACTTCGGGGGCTTGCAATCCGTAGGCATAAAATGAGACTGTAAAATAAGAACCGAATACATTCGGACGAGAAATCCTGATGATTTCTCGCCTCGGGTATTCTTTCGGGATGTGCTTGTGGCACATCCCGAATCTTATTTTACGGTCTCATTTTCTACCAACGGCCTTGCAAAGCGCCCTGCGTATGCATTGAACCAGGCACTTCTACACTTGGCTGTTCACGAAAAATGCAGGGATAGTGGGAGGTATGTGCCGGGAGGGTGTTGGGGCTTCCGGCACACACCTATCCCGTAACCACCACCCTCCGACAATCCAACACCAATTGACTATTCCCCTACAAAGCTATATAATGAAAATATTGTTTGAAAAAGAGGTACATCGCATGAGCGCAAAGAATGAACTGCTGAAGATGATCGATGAAAGATATCACAAATTCAGCAAAGGACAGAAAAAACTGGCGGATTTTATCCGTGAGGATTATGATAAGGCAGCTTTTTTGACAGCTGCGAAGATGGGAGGAGAGGTCGGTGTCAGTGAATCGACGGTGGTGAGATTTGCGACGGCCCTTGGATATGACGGATATCCGGAATTTCAGAAAGCTCTGGGAGAACTGGTGAGGATGAAGCTGAATTCCATCCAGCGTATGGAAGTGACGTATGGACGGATCAGCCAGGGGGAGATTCTGACATCGGTTCTGCATTCGGATATTGAGAAGATCAAGCTTACGATGGAAGCAATTGATCATGAAGCATTTGAGATGGCGGTAGATACGATCCTGAAAGCAAAGAGGATCTATGTGATCGGGATACGAAGCTGTTCGCCACTTGCAAGTTTCTTGAGTTTTTATCTGAATCTGATCTGTGAGAATGTGACAGCGGTTAATACGAACAGTTCTAGTGAGATTTTTGAACAACTGATTCGTGTCAGCGAGGATGATGTGGTGATCGGGATCAGCTTTCCTAGATATTCGATGCGTACTTTGAAAGCACTGGAATTTGCAAGTAATAGAAAAGCAACAGTGATCACGTTGACGGACAGTGTACATTCTCCGATGACACTGTATTCTTCCTGCAATCTGATCGCAAGAAGTGATATGGCGTCAATCGTAGATTCGCTGGTAGCACCATTGAGTGTGATCAATGCGCTGGTGGTAGCTCTTTGTATGAAGAAACAGAAAGAGGTTATCACAACACTTGAGACATTGGAGCAGATCTGGGATGAGTATCAGGTGTATAGCAAAGATGAATTGAATATGGTGGACGACAGAGTCGAACTTTCCAGAAATGAGAAAGAGTAGAACCGGCAGAAAAGAATATGAAGAAAAAGACAAATAGAAAAGGACAAATAGAAGATGAGTAAAGTAGTTGTCATCGGAGGCGGTGCGGCAGGAATGTTTGCCTCTATTGCAGCGGCCGGGTGTGGACATCAGGTCGTGGTATATGAAAAGAATGAAAAGCTTGGAAAGAAACTTTATATCACGGGAAAAGGCAGATGCAATATTACCAATGCCTGTGATATGGAAGGCCTGTTCGATGCGGTCAGAACAAATGCAAAGTTTTTATACAGTAGTTTTTATGGATACACGAATCAGCAGGTGATTGATTTCTTTGAACGAATCGGTGTGCCGACAAAGATTGAGCGCGGCGACCGTGTGTTCCCGGTGTCGGATCATTCTTCGGACGTGATCCGCGGGCTGGAGCGGGAGATGGACCGCCTGGGTGTGAAAGTACATCTGCGGACAGCTGTGAAAAAGGTTGTCGCAAAAGACGGACATTTTGAAAAAATCATACTTGGAGATCAGAGACAGATTCATGCGGATGCCTGTATCGTTGCAACAGGAGGGTTGTCTTATCAGTCAACAGGATCAACCGGAGATGGATTCCGGTTTGCAGAAAGTCTAGGACATACGGTGACGGATTGTATGCCTGCGCTTGTGCCGATGGAATGTAAAGAAGAGTGGGTGCCTGAATTGCAGGGACTTTCACTTCGAAATGTTAATGTAACGATTCTTGACGGCAAGAAAAAGCTGTATGATGATTTTGGAGAAATGTTATTCACGCATTACGGTGTGAGTGGACCGCTGATCCTAAGTGCCAGCAGTTATGTGGGAAAGAAATTGAAGGCAAAAGAACTGACACTTAAGATTGATCTGAAACCAGCTCTTTCGGAAGAACAGCTTGATCACAGAGTGCTCCGGGAATTTGAAGAGAATCAGAACCGACAGTTTAAGAACGCGGTGCACAAGCTGTTCCCGTCGAAACTGATCCCGGTTATGATTGAACTGAGCGGGATTGATCCCGAGAAGAAGGTCAATGTGATCACGAAAGAAGAACGTCTTGGATTTGTAAGACTGATCAAGGGCCTGACGTGTACATTGACAGATTTAAGAGATTATAACGAGGCAATCATAACTAAAGGTGGAATTAAAATCAAAGAAGTTGATCCTGGAACGATGGAATCCAAACTGGTGAAGGGATTACATTTTGCAGGAGAGGTACTGGATCTGGATGCGGTAACAGGTGGATTCAACCTTCAGATCGCGTGGTCTACGGCATATGCGGCCGGAACGGGGATCCAGATATAGAGTGATAAAAATAGAAATAAGGAGAACGTATCATGGGATATAACGTAGCAATAGATGGACCGGCAGGAGCCGGAAAAAGCACGATCGCAAAACTTGTAGCAAAAGAAAAGGGATACATTTATGTAGACACAGGGGCAATGTACAGAGGCCTTGCAATTCATTTCCTGAATAAGGGCATTGAACCGGGAGAGACGGATAAAGTGATCGAAGCATGTAAAGATGCAGAAGTAACAATCGCCTATGAAGATGGTGTGCAGCATGTATACCTGAATGGTAATGATATTTCATCACGTCTGAGAAATGAAGAAGTGGGGAACATGGCATCTGTAACATCTGCAATTCCGGAAGTGCGTAAGAAGTTACTGGAACTGCAGCAGAACCTGGCGAAGACACAGGATGTAATTATGGACGGAAGAGATATCGGTACATGTGTCCTGCCGGGCGCAGACGTAAAGATCTATCTGACCGCCAGTGTAGAGACCAGGGCGAAGAGACGGTATGACGAACTTAAGGAAAAAGGCGAGGACTGCAATCTGGAAGAAATCGCACACGACATCGAAGAACGTGATCACAGAGATATGACCCGTGAGATCGCACCGTTAAAGCAGGCAGAGGATGCAGTGCTGGTAGACAGCTCACACATGACGATCGAAGAAGTGGTAAAAGCAATCGTAGATTTGTGCAAATAGACAATCCGGCACAAAGCGGCAGACGAAGATAATGGTAATATATTTGAAAAAGAGCTGTGGTACAGAAAGGAATTACACTATATGAATGTTGAACTGGCAAAAACAGCAGGATTTTGCTTTGGAGTAAAGCGTGCAGTAGATACAGTGTATAAACAGATAGAAAAACATCAAAGTGAAAAGATATTCACTTATGGACCGATCATCCATAATGAAGAAGTGATCAAAGATCTGAGAAGCCATGGAGTAGAAGTCCTGAATGATGAAGAAGAATTGAAAACAGTGGATGCGGATGTGGTTGTGATCCGGTCTCATGGTGTAGCAAAATACATTTATGATATCATGGATGAACGCGGGATTACATGTGTAGATGCGACTTGTCCTTTTGTGAAGAAAATTCATAAGATTGTTGCAGAAGAAAGTGCCAAAGGATCGTACATTGTGATCATCGGAAATGGCGAACATCCGGAGGTAGAAGGTATCCGCGGATGGGCAGGAGAACAGGTGACTGTGATACAGACTCCGGAAGATGCAGAAAGATTTGAATTACCTGAAAAAGAACAGAAAGTATGTATCGTGGCCCAGACGACATTTAACTACAATAAATTCAAAGAATTAGTTGAAATTATTTCAAAAAAGAGGTATGATATAGTTGTTTTAAATACGATTTGCAATGCGACGAAAGAAAGGCAGACTGAGGCTCGTCAAATTGCAGCGAGAGTAGATGCTATGGTTGTGATAGGTGATAAGCGTAGTTCGAATACTCAGAAGCTATTTGAAATCTGCAAAGAGGAATGTTTGAATACGTACTATATACAGACACTTGACGATTTGGATATTAATCAATTAAGGTCCGTGGAATCAGTAGGTATTACAGCAGGGGCATCCACGCCCAATAAAATAATTGAGGAGGTTCAAAATAATGTCAGAATTAACTTTTGAACAGATGTTGGAAGAGTCTTTAAAAACAATTAGAAACGGAGAGGTAGTAGACGGTACTGTCATCGATGTTAAACCAGATGAGATCGTTTTAAATATTGGTTACAAAGCAGATGGTATCATTACAAGAAGTGAGTACACGAACGACAGCAATGCAGATCTTACTACTATGGTATCCGTAGGTGACCCTATGACAGTGAAGGTTCTGAAAGTAAACGACGGAGAAGGACAGGTGTTGCTGACATATAAGAGATTAGCTGCCGAGAAAGGTAATGAAAGATTAAAAGAGGCTTATGAGAACCATGAAGTTCTGAAAGCTCCTGTTACACAGATCCTTGGCGGAGGTCTCAGTGTAGTAGTTGATGAAGCAAGAGTATTTATTCCTGCAAGCCTTGTGTCAGATACTTATGAGAAAGATTTGAGCAAATATCAGGACCAGGAAATTGAATTTGTGATCAGCGAGTTCAATCCAAGAAGAAACCGTGTAATCGGTGACAGAAGACAGCTTCTTGTTGCTGAGAAAGCTGAAAAACAGAAAGAGCTGTTTGAGAAGCTTCATGTTGGTGATACAGTAGAAGGTGTTGTTAAGAATGTTACTGATTTTGGTGCATTTATCGATCTTGGTGGAGTTGACGGACTTCTTCATATTTCAGAGATGTCCTGGGGTCGTGTTGAGAATCCGAAGAAAGTATTTAAAGTTGGCGATGAGTTAAAGGTTCTTGTAAAAGATATTCACGATACAAAGATTGCTCTTAGCCTGAAATTCCCAGAGTCTAATCCATGGGCTAATGCTGCAGAAGATTATGCTGTTGGAACAGTAATTACAGGTAAAGTTGCAAGAATGACAGACTTTGGTGCATTTGTAGAACTTGCACCTGGAGTAGATGCATTACTTCATGTATCTCAGATTTCAAAAGCACATGTTGACAAACCGTCAGATGTACTGAAAGTTGGAGAAGAAGTAACAGCTAAGATTGTTGATCTGAATGAAGCAGAGAAGAAGATCAGCCTTAGCATGAAAGCTCTTGAGGCAGCTGATGAAGAGACAGCTGACGCTGAGTAATAGATTATAAGATGCAAATAATAAGGGGCGGAAAGTTGTAGAACTTTCGCCCCTTTACTTTGTTAATAAAAGAACGAGATGTATTACATAATATACAAGAAAATCGAAGCTAACACTGGAAAAATCAGATATTTTCTAGTATAGTATAAAAAGATAAATTAGGAAGGAAGGATAAAAGGATGTCATTGTTAACATTTAAAGGTGGAGTTCATCCGAATGACGGCAAAGCTCTGGCAAAAGATAAAGCAATTGTCCAGGTACAGCCGAAAGGTGATCTGGTATATCCGATGTCACAGCATATCGGTGCACCGGCAGTACCGATTGTGGCAAAAGGTGACCATGTCCTTAGAGGACAGATGATTGCGGAAGCCGGTGGTTTTGTATCAGCGCCAATTTACGCATCAGTTTCTGGAACCGTAAAAGTTATTGAACCGCGTTTCACTCCGGCTGGCTCCAAAGTCAACAGCATTGTGATTGAAAATGACGGAGAGTATGAGGAAGTTGAGTACAGTACACCAAAGGCAGTGTCAGAGATGTCAAAAGAAGAAATTCTGAATGCAATCGGAGATGCCGGAATTGTCGGTATGGGTGGAGCTGGATTTCCAACAAAGGTAAAATTATCTCCAAAAGAACCGGATAAGATCGATTATATCATTGCCAATTGTGCGGAGTGTGAGCCTTATATTACAGCAGATTACAGACAGATTTTGGAGCATGGCGAGGAGTTAGTAGAAGGTATGAAGATAATTCTTCGACTGTTTGATAATGCAAAAGGTCTTTTTGGAGTAGAAGATAATAAACCGGACTGTATTGAAAAATTAAAAGAACTGACAAAAGATGAGCCACGTATGGAAGTGCTGAAGCTCCAAACAAAGTACCCACAGGGGGGTGAGCGTCAGCTCATTTATGCAACAACTGGACGTGCGATTAATTCATCAATGCTTCCGGCTGATGCTGGTTGTGTTGTAGACAATGTTGCTACGATTTCAGCAATTTACCGTGCAGTTGCAAAAGGTGAGCCATCTATGGATAGAATTGTAACAGTCAGTGGAGATGCAGTTCATGAACCTGGCAACTTCAAAGCGCCATTTGGTATGAATCAGGCAGAATTGATTGAAGCAGCTGGAGGCTATAAGGTTGATCCGGAGAAGATTATTTCCGGAGGTCCGATGATGGGATTTTCTATGTTTACAGTGGATGTTCCGGTAACAAAGACTTCTTCATCCATTCTCTGCTTCACAAAGGATGAAGTTGCACAGTACGAGCCGACAGCATGTATTAATTGTGGAAGATGTGTGGAGGTCTGTCCAAGTCGTCTGATTCCATCAAGACTTGCAGATTATGCGGAACACCATGATGAAGAAGCGTTTACGAAACATGAAGGCCTGGAATGCATGGAATGTGGATCTTGTAGTTATGTCTGCCCGGCTAAGCGTCAGTTGAAACAGGCAATCGGTTCTATGAGAAAAACAGCACTTGCAAATCGCAAGAAGAAATAAGAAAGAATAAGAGGTGAATCAACGTGAGCGATCAAACATTAAAAATGTCATCATCACCACATATCCGTGATAATATGACAACCAGCAAGATTATGCTCATGGTAGTAATTGCACTGCTGCCTGCATCTGCGTTCGGTATATATAATTTTGGAGTTCCGGCGCTCATTATGCTCATCAGTACGACAGCATCTGCAGTACTGACAGAATATATTTATGAAAAATTAATGCACAAAAAAATTACAATCGGGGATTACAGTGCTGTTGTAACAGGACTGCTTCTGGGGCTTAATATGCCACCTACAGCACCATGGTGGATGGGTGCACTTGGAAGTGTATTTGGTATCTTGATTGTAAAACAGCTTTTTGGAGGTCTGGGACAGAACTTTATGAACCCGGCACTTGGAGCAAGATGTTTTCTTTTGATTTCTTTTACAAGTCAGATGACGACATTCGTCTATGACGGAGTAACAGGAGCAACACCACTGGCGCTTCTGAAGTCAGGGAAAGCTGTTAATTCTATGGACATGCTGATCGGAACAATTCCTGGAACAATCGGTGAGACTTCAGTGATTGCAATTATCATTGGAGCAATCTTCTTAATTTTAATGGGAATTATTGATCTTCGTATTCCTGGTACATATATTGTGACATTCGTTATCTTTATTGGTATTTTTGGACATTTCCAGAATCCGGCTGTAGGATTTTTTGATGCACAGTATATTACAGCACATCTGTGTGGCGGTGGACTGATGCTTGGTGCATGGTTCATGGCAACGGATTATGTAACATGTCCGATCACGCCAAAGGGACAATACGTATATGGAATCTTGCTTGGAATTCTGACTGGACTCTTCCGTCTGTTCGGCGGTTCCGCAGAGGGAGTTTCCTATGCGATCATTATTAGTAACTTAATTGTACCATTGATCGAGAGAGTTACTCTCCCAAAACCATTTGGTAAAGGAGGAGAGAAATAATGAATAAGATTTTGAAAAACACATTGATTCTGACTGCTATCACTTTGATTGCAGGACTTGGACTTGGTCTCGTTCATGAGATAACTCTGAATCCAATCGCCCAGGCGCAGGAAAAGGCGAAAAAAGAAGCTTGGCAGGCTGTATTTCCAGATGCAAAGCTTGATGAGTTTAAAGAGACAGATGTAGATCAGAAGGCTGCAAAGCAGGCAATCAGTGATCTTGGTGTTAATGCAACTATTGACGAAGTCTGTACAGTTGGTGATACAGGATATGTCATCACAACAACCGATAAGGACGGATATGGCGGAGATATTCAGGTTAGTGTTGGTATCCAGTCTGATGGTACTGTGACAGGTGTTTCATTCCTTTCTCTCAGTGAGACTGCAGGTCTTGGTATGAAAGCAAAAGAACCGTCTTTCTATGAACAGTATGTAGGAAAGAACCCGACAAAGTTTGCTGTGTCAAAAGATGGAGGAGACGGTGAGCAGATAGATGCTTTAAGTGGTGCGACAATCACTTCAAGAGCAGTGACCGGAGCTGTCAATGCGGCCCTTGGCTATTATCAGAATGCATTTGGACAGGGAGGTAATTAAAGATGAATAAATGTACGGAAAGAGTTTATAATGGACTGATTAAAGAGAACCCTACTTTTGTTCTGATGCTTGGTATGTGTCCGACACTTGCGGTTACGACATCTGCAATCAATGGAGTTGGTATGGGACTTTCAACAACAGTTGTACTGGTCCTTTCCAATATGTTGATTTCCATGCTACGTAAGATCATACCGGATTCAGTCAGAATGCCGGCGTTCATTGTAGTTGTTGCTTCATTTGTAACAATTGTTCAGTTCCTGTTAGAAGGATTTGTGCCGAGTCTTTATGATGCACTTGGACTTTACATTCCACTGATTGTAGTAAACTGTATCATTCTTGGACGTGCTGAGAGCTATGCTTCCAAGAACCCGGTTCTTCCTTCTATCTTTGATGGAATTGGTATGGGACTTGGATTTACATTTGGACTTACATGCATTGGTATTGTTCGTGAGTTCATCGGAACAGGAGCAATTTTCGGAAAACAGATTCTGCCGCTTGCAGATCTTGCAGCCGGACAGGGCGGTTATGTCCCGGTAACAATCTTTATCCTGCCACCAGGAGCATTCCTTGTTCTTGCATTCTTGGTTGCAGGTATGAATAAAATCAGAAAAAATGCTGAAAAGAAAGGCAAGAAAATCGCAGAGCCTCAAGGATGCTGCTCAGACTGTGCCGGATGTGCCGGATGTAGCGGAAAAGTATTTCCAACAGGCGATGAAGAATAGGAGGAGTGCAGAGTATGAAGACATTATCAGAATTACTGATTATTGCAATCGGTTCAGCTATTGTAAATAACGTTGTACTCAGCCAGTTTCTTGGAATTTGTCCATTCCTTGGAGTATCCAAAAAAGTTGAGACAGCTACAGGTATGGGAGGAGCAGTTGTGTTTGTTATTACACTTTCTTCCCTGTTGACAAGTTTGATTTATAAATTTATTCTTGTTCCATTAGGATTTGAATATCTGCAGACGATTGTATTTATATTATTTATTGCAGCACTCGTTCAGTTTGTTGAGATGTTTCTGAAAAAAGCGATGCCATCACTTTATCAGGCACTTGGAGTATATCTTCCACTGATCACAACAAACTGTGCGGTTCTTGGTGTAGCACTTACAAATGTCCAGAAAGATTATACAATTTTAGAAGGCGTTGTAAATGGTGTTGGAACATCTGTTGGATTTTTGATTGCAATCGTAATTATGGCAGGTATTCGTGAGAAGATTGAGTACAATGATATTTCAGAGTCCTTCCAGGGGACGCCAATTGTCTTGCTTACAGCATGTCTTATGGCAATTGCGTTCTGTGGATTTTCAGGACTGATATAGGAGGGATAGACAATGAATATTACAGCTGTTATTATTGCTGCTGTTATCGTAGGTGGTACTGGCTTGTTCATTGGTGTATTCCTTGGACTTGCCGGAAAGAAATTTGCGGTTGAAGTAGATGAGAGAGAAGAGGCAATTCTTGGAGTGCTTCCGGGAAATAACTGTGGCGGTTGTGGATATGCCGGATGTTCCGGCCTTGCTGCAGCAATTGCAAAGGGAGAAGCGGAAGTTGGAAGCTGTCCGGTCGGAGGTGCACCAGTCGCAGCCAAGATTGGTGAGATTATGGGAGTGTCTGCAGGTGAGCAGATCCATGAAGTAGCATTTGTAAAATGTGGTGGAACATGTGAGCAGGCAGCAACAGATTACGAATATCATGGAATTGGTGACTGTGTCATGGTCAATATGATGCAGAATGGCGGGCCAAAGACTTGTACATATGGATGTCTTGGAGAAGGAACGTGTGTGAAAGCCTGTCCGTTTGATGCAATCCACATTGTTGATGGCGTTGCTGTGGTTGATAAAGAAGCTTGTAAAGCTTGTGGAAAATGTGTTGCCGCGTGTCCTCGTAAATTGATTGAGATTGTGCCATATGACATGAAACACCTTGTAAAATGTAATTCTAAAGACAAGGGTAAAGATGTCATGAAGGCATGTAAAGTTGGATGCATTGGCTGCAAGATGTGTGAAAAAGCATGCCAGTTTGATGCTGTTAAGGTTTTGGATAATGTTGCGCATATTGATCCGGAAAAATGTACCGGATGCGGTGCATGTGCGGCAAAATGTCCGAAGAAAGTTATTCTCTAGAAAGAATTAAAGTGGAAGATGGAGAAAAAACGTAATCTGAAACAAAGATTAAAAATTGGAAAAACGATATTTTTTAAAGATGTGAAACATGCAAAATGGGCGATACTTTCAGTATTCGCCTATTTTGTGTTGCTTAGGAAATTTTTTATTACAATCTGTCTAGCTGTGCTGATTACCGGACTTCCGTGTCCGGGTTGTGGCATGACGAGAGCATTTATACGTCTTTTGCATCTGGATTTTGCGGGAGCTTGGCAGATGCATCCATTTGTATATCTTTTTATGATTTTTATTCTGTGGTTCGGAATACGAAGATATATATTGGGAATTTCTGATACAAAAAAAGCATGGAAAATTCTTGCCATGCTTGGAATATTGATGATTTTGTTTTATATCTGGCGGATGCTCCGGTATTTTCCCGGAAACCCGCCAATGAGTTATTATTATGGAAATGTGTTATTGAATCTGCACCATATTATTAAAAGCTTCTTACAAATCTGAAAGATGGAAATAAGTATTTGCCGGAATTATCGAAGAAAATTCTTTGTGTAGTGAATTTCGTTGTCATTTGTAATAAACAATGCATCTACATTTTCTAACTGATCGATCAGATCGTTGGCAGCTTCATATCCCATGAGATAACATACCGTACTCAAAGCATCAGCTGTCAGGGAAGAATCTGTAATGATTGTATCACTGTACAGTGTATTCTCACATGGATAACCTGTGCGAGGATCAAGAATGTGATGGTAAATTTTCCCATCTGCCTCAAAGTAACGCTGGTAAATCCCGGTTGTAACAACAGATTTATTTGCTACTTTGATGGAAGTAATCGGTTCTCCGGTCTCGCCAAAGGGTTTCTGGATTCCGATGTTATATTTGGAGCCGTCGGTCTTGGATCCGAGCAGAAGGATATTTCCACCCAAATCTATGACTGCATGTTTTACACCATTTTTTTTCAGATAATCTTTGATACGATCCGCAATATATCCTTTGGCAATAGCACCTACATCAATGGAAGCGTTTGGATCCAAAAGCTGGACGGTGTTATCAGATACACTGATATTTTTGTAATTTACGTGACTGAGCGCAGAGGCAATTGCGTCTGCATCTGGAACAGTTCCGGAACCAGAAGTAAAATCCCATAATTGGGAAACAGATCCAATCGTGATATCAAAAGATCCATTGGATAAATCGCCGTAGTAGATACCTTTTTTGATAAGTGTCGCAGTATCAGAGGAAACATCTACTGGCATGCCTTGGGCATGATTGATATTGTAAATGTCACTGCCTTCTACATACATAGAAAACATGGTATTGTATTTTTGACAAAGACTTTTTAATCCGCTCATGACATTCTCGTTTACAGGATCCAGAATCTGGACCTTTACAACTGTATCGTAAAGTGTGTCGGAATAAGTCTGGTCTTTTGCATTCGCAGAACTGCAGCCACATAAGAGTATGGCAACTGAACTTAGAACAGCAATCATTTGTTTTAATTTCATAATTATCTCCATTTATAAGTATTTGTAACTATGGTAATTATAACATGAAATATGAGATATGCAATGCTATTGTTCGCTCAGACGCCTGACACTAGCTGTCTTAAGTTTAAGAAAGTGATTCTGGTGAAAGATTCAATCGAACATGTGGTTGCATAGATAGAAGTCCTGTGCTAAAATATCCGTAGAGAGGTAGCCAAGATGAAAAATAGATTGAAGAAAAAAGATATTGTACTAATGATCATCATTCTGGTAGTGGCGGGATCGTGTGTGTTGTTACATAGGATTATTGGAGAGAAAAGCGCAGATTACATTACGGTAAAGGTGAATGGAAAGATAGAAGGCGTATATAGTCTGGCAGATGATCAGGAGATCGTGCTGAATAATGGAAGCAATGTTTTGAAAATCAAGAATGGAGAAGCTGATATGATCCGTGCGGATTGCCCGGATCAGCTCTGCGTGAAGCAGAAGGCGGTTTCTAAGAATAAAGAAAGTATTATCTGCCTGCCGAATAAGATTATTGTGGAAGTTGACAGCCATCAGAACAGCCAGTATGATGCGGTAAGTAATTAAAGTTCAGAATTAGTGTCCGTGAAGCAGTAGCATTAAGTGCCACAGCGGATAAAGAATAAGAAAAAGCGGCCTGATATAGTAGGAGGAGACATAAAAGTGAAAAACCGCGTAGCATATTTTGGAGTATTTACAGCGCTTGCATTGATTTTTAGCTATATTGAAACTCTTGTTCCGATTTCGTTTGGAATCCCGGGAGTCAAGCTTGGGCTGGCTAATCTGATTATCGTGATTGCACTTTATAAGATACCGCTTAGGGAAGTGTATGTATTATCTATAGTACGTGTCCTTTTAAGCGGTGTTTTGTTTGGAAATTATTTTAGTATTGCGTACAGTCTGGCAGGTGGATTACTTAGTTTAACTGTGATGGCACTTTTGAAAAAGGCGGGAGGATTCAGTGTTATTGGAATCAGTATTGCAGGCGGTGTCTGTCACAATATTGGACAACTGGTTGTTGCAATGATTGTTGTTGAGACATTTGCAATTTCATATTATATGCCGGTGCTTCTTGTTGCCGGACTGATTACGGGATTTTTGATCGGTGTTGTTGCAGATCAGGTGCTTAGGAGAATAAGCAACATTATGTTTTTAGAGTAGAAGGAGCAGAGGAGGTACTATGATATCATATATACGAGGTGAGCTGGCTGCTCAATATGAAGATAAAGTAATTGTAGATGTAGGAGGCGTAGGATATGGAATTTATATGTCAGCGCAATCTATGAGTAAGCTTCCACCGGTTGGAAGTGAGGTGAAGATACATACTTATTTGAATGTCAAGGAAGATTCAATGCAGCTGTTTGGATTTCTGACAGTAGATGATTTGAATGTATTTAAGTTACTGATCGGAGTCAGTGGAATCGGGCCTAAAGGAGGTCAGGCAATTCTGTCGGTATTGTCACCAGATGATCTGAGGTTTGCAGTTATGGCTGATGATGTGAAAGCCATTTCATCCGCACCTGGAATCGGGAAAAAAACAGCGCAGAAGTTGATTGTGGAACTTAAGGATAAGTTGAGCATCGAAGATGCTCTGGAACATGCAATAACAGAAGATGGTGCTTTAAAAGCCCAGATGTCAACAGGAGGAGAGATTCAAAGCGAAGCGGTTCAGGCGCTGGTTGCATTGGGATATGGCAATACAGAAGCACTGAAAGCTGTGAAACAGGTGGAAATCACACCAGATATGCAGGTGGAAGAATTGCTTAAACGAGCATTGAAGTTCATGTTCTGATTACTGCAAGGGGAGAGATATGAGCAGGAGAATTATAACAACAGAGAATCTGGAAGAGGATGTCAAGATTGAAAGTCACCTAAGGCCCCAGCTTTTAGATGATTATATTGGACAGGAAAAAGCAAAAGAGATTTTAAAAGTATACATTACTGCAGCAAAAGAGAGGGGGGAAGCCCTGGATCATGTACTTTTTTATGGCCCTCCAGGACTTGGTAAAACAACACTGGCCGGAATTATTGCTAATGAGATGCATGTGAATATTAAGATTACATCTGGACCGGCAATTGAAAAGCCGGGTGAGATGGCAGCAATCCTCAATAATCTGCAGGAGGGAGATGTACTTTTTGTAGATGAAATTCATCGTTTGAATCGTCAGGTTGAAGAAGTTCTTTATCCGGCTATGGAAGATTATGCGATAGATATTATGATTGGAAAGGGAGCAAGTGCCAGATCCATTCGACTGGATCTTCCGAAGTTTACATTGGTGGGAGCAACAACTCGTGTCGGCATGCTGACGGCACCGCTCAGAGACCGATTTGGTGTGATTCACCGATTGGAGTTTTATACAGTTGAAGAACTTAAGAGAATTATTGCCCGGTCAGCAAAGGTTCTTGATGTAGGGATAGATGATGCCGGAGCTACTGCACTTGCGAGACGTTCCAGGGGGACGCCGAGACTTGCAAATCGTCTTTTGAAACGTGTGAGAGATTTTGCTCAGGTGAAGTATGATGGATATATTACAGAAGATGTGGCGAATTATGCACTGGATCTTCTTGACGTAGATAAGTGTGGACTAGATCAGACAGACCGGAATCTTTTAATGACGATCATAGAAAGATTTGATGGCGGTCCTGTTGGACTGGATACTCTGGCGGCTTCTTTGAGTGAGGATTCAGGAACAATAGAGGATGTGTACGAGCCATATTTATTGAAGAATGGATTTATTCAGAGAACACCGAGAGGGCGGATCGTGACAGATCTTGCGTATGCACATTTAGGGATTTTGAAGCAAAATCATGAAAAATAGTTGGTTTTTATGACAGTTTAGTTTATAATAAATTATATTCATAAGAAATAGCAGAGTTTGTGGGAGGCTTTTATGGCATCATCAAAGAATTTTACAGAAGTTTTAATTGGAGGAAAAGTATTCACTTTAAGTGGATTTGAAAGTGAAGAATATCTGCAGAAGGTATCTACATATTTGAATCATAAGATTGACGAATGCAGCAGTAGTGAGGGATATCGTAAGCAGAGTGCAGAGACAAGAAGTGTTCTGCTGGCACTTAATATTGCGGATGATTATTTTAAAGCACGAAAACAGGGCGGTACACTGGAAAGTGATATTGAAGCGAAAGATAAAGAGATGTATGATCTGAAGCATGAACTGATATCTGTACAGATCAAATTAGAGAATGCGGATAAAGCATTGGACAAGTTAAAGGAAGAGAACAAGGAACTTCAGATGAAGATTGTTCAACTGGAGACAGAGATTAAGAATAATAAAGAGAATTAGAATATGAGAGGGGCTGTCGGATTGACGGCCCTTTTTAAAGATAAAGATACCGGAATGACAGAAAAATCATAGAAAATGACAGAGAATTAAAAACTCCTGAATCCTGGTATTCTTGAATAATAATTAATTTAAGGACGAAATCAGAATGAAAAGAGAAGTTGAGATACTTGCGCCGGCGGGTTCATGGGAATGCCTGGAAGCAGCGGTCTGTGCCGGAGCAGATGCGATATATATAGGGGGGAGCCGTTTCGGGGCAAGGGCGCATGCGGATAATCTGAATGAGGAACGCATGTTGGAAGCAATTGACTATGTGCATCTGCACGGACGTAAATTATATATGACAGTCAATACGTTATTAAAAGAGCAGGAACTGGGAGAACTTGTAGATTATCTCCGCCCATATTACGAACAAGGGCTGGATGCAGTGATTGTGCAGGATATCGGGGCTATGCGTCTGATTCGGGAAGCATTTCCGGATCTTCCGCTTCATGTAAGTACTCAGGCAACTGTGACACAAACACTGAGCGCACAACTTTTTCAGAGAATGGGAGCAGAGAGAATTGTGCCGGCAAGAGAGTTGTCTCTGGAAGAAATTAAGAATATGAAAAATGCAACTGGTCTGGAGATAGAATGTTTTGTGCATGGTGCTTTGTGTTACTGCTATTCCGGACAGTGCCTAATGAGCAGTATGATTGGCGGACGGAGTGGAAACCGCGGGGAATGTGCGCAGCCATGCAGACTTCCATATCGAGTTGAAAATCGAAAATCTGCAGATCTAATGAGCCTGAAAGATCTTTGTACGATTGATATGATACCCGAACTTGTTGAGGCCGGAATTGATTCTTTTAAGATTGAAGGGCGCATGAAACAGCCGGATTATGTATATACGGTGACGCAGATGTATCGGAAATATACAGATATTTATCTGCAAAAAGGGAAAAAAGGGTTCCGTGTCACAAAGGAGGACAAAGAAAGGCTGGAAAATTGTTACCGCCGAAGAGGGTACTGTGATGGGTACTACAGAATGCAGAACGGAAAGGAGATGCTTTCTTTGAAGCGTCCCGGAAAAGAGACGGAACCGAAGAAAGAAAAAATGGATTACATATTACAGGAAAGAATTGACGGAATCCTAAATCTTGCAGAAGGCACTGTCTCAGAACTGACTGTATGGCTGCATGACAGACCGGAAATGACGGTAACTGTGACAGGAGATATGGTCCAGACTGCAAAAAATCAACCCCTTGCGGCAGAACGGATCGAAAAGCAGATACGGAAAACCGGAAATACCCCGTTTGTATTTGAAGAGGTGTATATCGATGTGTCTGGGAATCTGTTTCTGCCGATGCAGAGTCTGAATGAACTACGTAGAGCAGCGCTCTCGGATCTGGAAGTGCAGATTACAGAAGAATATCGCCGGCATATGATCTGGTCGGAGATTCAGGCAGAAGACATGTCTGATAATAAGTTTGAAAATAGCAGAAGAAATTATGAGTTTCAGATTTCAGTAGAGACAGTGGAACAGTTAAAGCTGGCTTTAGCCAGGGAATATGTTGATCGCATCTTTATATCTGATGCAATCGCATTTGATGAAACAGTTATCGACATGTTAGAAGAATACCGCTTAAACATGAGAGATAAAAAACATGAATCAAAGATCTGTCTGGCGATGCCATACATTTTCAGGGAAAGAGCAATGAATATCTACAAGGTATATTTTGAGAAGATCAGCCAGTATTATGAAGGTGTTCTTGTTCGGAACTGGGAAGCTTTAGAATGGATGAAATCAAAAGGATATAAAGGGGAGATTCTGTCAGATTATAATTTGTACGGATGGAATAACAGGGCAATAAAAGAATTGTCAGAACTTGGAATTGATCAGTATACGTCTTCCGTTGAATTGAATTTCCGGGAGCTTAGTGAACTGTCTACGGGAGGTAATCTGATTGTCTACGGGTATCAGCCTGTAATGATTACAGCGAACTGTATCAGAAGGACGACGGAGGACTGTCTTGGAAAAGATAGTATGTTATATATTACAGATCGCCTTGGAAATAAATTTCCTGTTAAAAATTACTGTAAATACTGTTATAATATAATATATAATTCAGCTCCGATTGTTCTTTTGGATCAGAAAAATGAAATCAGGAGCCTGGAACCATCTGGAATCCGTCTGAATTTTACATTAGAAAAAGAACGGGAGATGGAACAAATCTTAGAAAGTTATAAAAATGTTTTTCTGGAGGATAAAGAGATACCGATGCCAGATATCAGTTTTACCAGAGGACATTTTAAGCGGGGAGTAAAGTAGGTGAAAAATTGGTAAACATTATTGTTGAATTGTCAAAATATCTGATGATCATATTGATGACTTCATACACATTCTTGTGTTTCAGTATTTTTGGATATCAAGATCCGGATAAAAAGAAGAGTCTTTTGAGACAACAGAATGTGTTGATGTTCATGATACATATTATTGCATATTTGGTCATGTACTTGGAAAAGGAGGATATCAAGCTTCTTGCATTTTATCTGATGCAGGTAGTACTGTTTGGAGCTACTATATTACTATATACGAATATTTATCCGAGAGTATCCAGGCTGGTCGTAAATAATATGTGCATGCTATTATGTATCGGTATGATCATGTTGACGAGACTAAGTTATTCCAATGCAGTAAAACAGTTCGTTATTGCAGCAGGTGGTGTGGCAATCAGTCTGGTAGTACCAGTCGTGATCCGAAAGGTGAAAAAGCTTTCGGAATGGAGAAAGGTTTATGCAATTATTGGTATTGTATCTCTGGCTCTTGTCATTGTAATTGGTTCTGTGTCTTATGGAGCAAAGCTTGGTTTTCAGGTGGCAGGAATTAACGTTCAGCCGTCTGAGCTTGTGAAAATTGTATTTGTATTTTTTGTGGCTTCCAGTTTTAAACAGTCCATGGCATTTAAAGATATCGTTGTGACGACAGTACTAGCAGCGTTTCATGTATTGATTTTGGTTGCGTCAAAGGATCTTGGAGCTGCACTGATTATATTTGTAGTGTACTTGGTTATGCTGTATGTGGCAACCAGACAGCCCTTATATGTATTGGCAGGACTAGGAGCCGGAAGTGTAGCTTCAGTGGGGGCTTATTACTTGTTTAATCACGTTAGGAGCCGTGTGGTCGCCTGGAAAGATCCGATTGCTTCATATAGCGGAAGCGGATATCAGGTGGCACAGTCTTTATTTGCAATTGGAACAGGAAGCTGGTTCGGTATGGGACTGTTCCAGGGACAGCCAGATACGATTCCTGTTGCATCGTCAGATTTTATCTTTTCTGCAATCTGCGAGGAGATGGGGCTGATTTTCGGATTATGCATGACGTTGGTATGTGTTAGTTGTTATGTAATGTTTTTAAACATTGCGATGCAGCTTCGCAATATGTTTTATAAACTGGTAGCACTGGGGCTTGGAACTTGTTACATTTTTCAGGTGTTCTTGAATATTGGAGGAGTAACAAAATTCATTCCATCTACTGGAGTGACACTTCCGCTTGTCAGTTACGGAGGAAGTTCTATACTCAGTACATTGATCATGTTTGCAATTATTCAGGGACTTTATATTTTAAGAGAAGACGAGGAAGAGAATCTTGAAAGAAAAAAGAAGGAAAGGTTACGAGCAGAGAGAGGCAGAGGAGAGGTTAAAAAGAGAGCGCGAAAAACGGCAGATGTCCCGCAGAGAGCGAAAAGAAGCAGACCGGCAGGACAAGCGCCGAGAAAAGAAAAAGCGCGCCCGCAACAAAGAGTTCGCTAGAGTCACATATATTTTTGTAGCACTGTTTATTGCTATGATGGGTTATATCTCTTATTTTAATGTTGTGAAAAGCAGAGATATCATCAGCAGCCCTTATAATAAGAGGCAGGATTCTTATGCGGACCGTGTGATCCGCGGAAAGATTCTGGACAGAAATGGAAATGTGCTGGCTCAGACAAATGTGGCAGAAGATGGGACAGAGACAAGAGAATATCCGTACAATAATATATTTGCTCATGTGGTCGGTTATACTGCTCAGGGAAAATCTGGTCTGGAGTCTGTTTCTAACTTTGAACTTCTGACTTCCAATGCATTTTTTGTAGACAAATTAAAAAATGAATTCCAGGATAAGAAAAACCAGGGAGATAATGTAGTAACGACACTGGATACAAATCTCCAGGAAGCAGCTTATGATGCACTTGGTTCTAATAAAGGTGCAGTAGTTGTTATGGATCCAAGTACAGGAAAGATTTTAGCTATGGTTTCAAAACCTGATTTTGATCCGAATACAGTCAGCCAAAACTGGAATGAACTCAGCACAAGTGAGGATAGTGTGCTTCTGAATCGTGCAACGCAGGGGCAGTACGCACCTGGTTCTACGTTTAAACTTGTAACAACACTGGAGTTCATGCGTGAAAATGCAGATTTTGATTCCTATTCCTATAACTGTACAGGTTCTATTGAAAGTGGTGATGTTACAATTCATTGCTATGGTGGACACGTACACGGACAGGTGACTTTGAGGGATAGTCTTGCGTATTCATGTAATACTTCATTTTCCAATATCGGAAGGTCACTGAATGCAGACACTTACAAGGATACTGCGCAAGAGCTTCTGTTTAATAAGAAACTTCCGTCTGTCCTGCCGTACAGCAAGAGTCAGTTTACGTTGACTTCATCGGACACGGAGGCAGAGCGGATGATGACTGCCATGGGACAGGGAAAAACACAGGTAAGCCCATATCATATGGCTTTGATCACGTCAGCAATTGCCAATGGCGGAACATTGATGAAACCATATCTGGTAGATTCTGTTACCAACAATGCAGGAAATGTGATCGAGAAGACAAAACCGGAGAAATATAAAGATCTGATGACTTCCAAAGAGGCGGCGCAGCTCAAAGATTATATGACAGCTGTTACCGATTATGGAACAGCATCTGTACTTGGTGGACAAAACTACACGGCTGCAGGAAAGACCGGAACGGCAGAATATAGCTCAGATAAGGAAAAAGATCATTCCTGGTTCGTTGGAATTGCTAATGTTGACAACCCGGAACTTGTGATCAGTGTGATTATTGAGCAGGCTGACGGTTCTGCAAAAGCAGTTAATATTGCAAAAAAAGTGTTTGATGCATATTATCAATAAAGAAGATTCTGTGATATGTGCAGGTAATAATTGGTAAATAGTTGAGAAAATGGAAAGATAACATGAGATATTATCGCAGACTTTACTGGGGTGAAGACCTGAAAAAGAAAAAAGAAAAGATTATAAGAAGACTGAATACGGGAAAACTTCAAAGAGATATCTATGTACTGGTATTGCCGGAACATGGGTCGAATCAGCTTGAAATTTATAATGCAGCGCTTTTTCTTCAGCCGGATTTTCCAAATGATGATTTCTTTGTTGTAGGAATTGTAAGAGGTTACGAGGCGGCTCTGGAGCTGGTAGAAGAGATCGCCGGGAAAGTGTATGAACAAACAGGAGCGGCGGATATCCGCACATATCTGTTAGAAAGAGAACAGGAAGGCTAAGATGCGATGCTACATATTTTGATTTTGATATTAAAAATAATCGGCATAATAATCGCTGTAATACTGGGAATCCTATTGCTATTGATTGCTATTTTTCTTTTTGTGCCGGTTCATTACGAGGTACAGGGAAGGTGTGATGGTGACCTGGATTCTCTGAAGGGAAAAGTGCAAGTTACCTGGCTTTTGCAGCTTGTTCGGGCGGACATCTTGTATAAGAATGGAAAAATGAAGTGGCGGCTTAGATTTGCATGGCTAAAAAGAGGAAATACAGGAGCCGGAAAGAAACAGAAAGAGGTACAGACGCTGCAGAAACAAGCTGAGAAAGCTGAGATTTCTGGAATAGAAGAAGAGGAGAAAACTGAGATTTCAGAAATAGAAGAAGAGGAGAAATCGAATCATGAGAAGAGTATTACAGAAACAGACAAGATTGAAAAGAATGAACCTGAAAAATTTACAGAAAAATCTGAAGAGAATCTGGCGACGTCGCAGACGATACGCCAAAAGAGTGCGCATGCTCCGGAATCTGAAAAATGGAAAACTGAAAAAGGAATTCCTGAAAAAGAAAAATCCGTGGACAGTGAAAAGAATGGAAGCTTCTATCAGAGGATTCTTTCGTGGATTCAGAAGATAAAATGTACTTTTGGAAAATTGTGTGATAAAATAAAAGCATTGTCGGGAAAGAAAGAAAAGTTGGAAGAATTTCTTCGAGATGAGGTGCATAAAGGGGCATATCACAAATGTAAAAAAGAACTTTTCAGGCTTATGAAACATTTAAAGCCAAAAAAGGCAGATGTGAGGATTATTTATGGATTTGATGATCCGTATCATACCGGACAGGCTTTGGCAGTGTTTGGCGTGCTATATCCATTTGTTGGAGGATGTATAAGTGTGACACCTGATTTTGAACATCAGGTGCTGAAAGGTTCAGCATATTTAAAAGGAAAGATTTATCTGTGGCATTTTGCTCAGAGCGGCTGGAAACTGATCTGGAATAGAAATGTGCGTCAGACTTATCGTGATATTCGTAATTTTAAAATAAAATAACAGGAGGATTTTTATATGGCAGATAATAATTTTAAAGGGACTGTGGAGGCATTGTTCACAGGAATTGATGGAGTTGTTTCATCGAAGACAGTAGTAGGAGATGCAATCCATATCGGGGACACAATCATTCTTCCACTGGTGGATGTATCTTTTGCAATTGGAGCCGGAGCGTTTAATGCGGACAAGAAGGAAAAAGGAGCCGGAGGTGTTGGCGGCAAGATGACACCTTGCGCAGTTCTTGTGATCCAGAATGGACACACAAGACTGGTAAATATTAAGAACCAGGATACGATCACAAAGATTCTTGATATGGTGCCTGACATGGTCGACAAATTTACAGGAGGTAAAGATTCAAAACTTGACGAGAATGATGTGAAGGATATTCTTGACAGCGTAGATGTACAGTAGTTATCTGTAATGTCCGGTCTGTGTGAAGCATAGAATAGAGTAAGATACATTATAAGAGAAGGGTCGATAAAAAATGAAACGGGTAGTGGGATTTGCGCTGTTTGGAATAGCAATCGGACTTGTGATCGCCATGCTTTTGCCCAATACATTTGTAACTGTTCTGTGTGTCATACTATGCCTGCTGGCTGGATATAATTTGTTTTGCTGTAAATAACAAAAAAGGCAAATATAAATCTTGATTGAAAAATGTCGAAAAAATCTTGAAAATAATACTTGCTTTTGTGAGAATTATCTGCTAGTATATTATTGTTGCGAGTCTGAAAAAGACTTATTATGAGCGTTAGGAGGTGCAGTCATGGCAAAATGTGCTATTTGTGAAAAGGGTGCTCACTTTGGAAACAACGTAAGCCACTCTCATAGAAAATCCCCAAAAATGTGGAAATCTAATGTAAAATCTGTTCGTGTTAAGACAGAGAACGGAGCTACAAAGAGAATGTATGTTTGTACTTCTTGTTTGAAATCTGGCAAAGTTGAGCGAGCATAATAGTATAAAAGCTCAGATTCCAGAAATGGAATCTGGGCTTTTTTTCGTTGCCAAGCATACGACAAAAAGGTCCGGTGGACCTTTTTTAGTTATGTGAAAATGATAATCAGGCAGAACAGTCGGGACATGCCTGTTTTGCCTTGTAATATATAATGAAACAGAGTATAATACATATGTTAAATATACGGATATGGAGGTATCGGATATGAAAGGTTGTATGAGCACGGATCTCGGAATTATTACGATTGATCCTGAAGTGATAGCAAAATATGCAGGAACTGTAGCGGTAGAGTGTTTTGGAATCGTTGGAATGGCTGCAGTGAATATGAAGGATGGTCTGGTTCATCTGTTAAAAAAGGAGAGCCTGACTCGTGGAATTAAGGTGCGTATCTCTGAGGATAACCATGTAAGCTTGAGCTTTCATATCATTGTTGCGTATGGCGTAAGTATTTCAGCGGTTACGGATAACCTGATCAGCAATGTGAAGTATCGTGTGGAAGAGTTTTCCGGAATGCCGGTAGATAAGATTAATATCTATATCGAGGGCGTACGCGTCATTGATTAATCAAGGAGGACATAAGAAGTGGCTACAAAGACAATTGATGCAAATATGCTTGCGAAGATGTTTCTTGCAGGCGCGCAGAATATAGAAGCAAAGAAAGAATTTATCAACGAACTGAATGTATTCCCTGTTCCGGATGGAGATACGGGAACTAATATGACTTTGACAATCCTGTCAGCAGCTAAGGAAGTGACAGCGCTTGCAGATGTTGATATGAAGAACCTGGCAAAAGCAATTTCTTCCGGTTCCTTAAGAGGAGCCAGAGGTAACTCGGGAGTTATTCTTTCTCAGCTTTTAAGAGGGTTTACAAAGTCGATCCGTGATGAAAAAGAGATTGATACAGCAGCCCTTGCAGCAGCTTGCCAGAGAGCAAGAGACACAGCATACAAGGCGGTTATGAAGCCGAAGGAAGGAACAATCCTTACTGTTGCAAGTGGAATCGCAGATAAAGCAGCAGAGCTTGCTCTTGAGACAGAAGATCTTGAGGAGTTTATCCCGGCAGTTATTGAGCATGCGGATGAAGTTCTTCAGAAGACGCCGGAGATGCTCCCGGTTTTGAAAGAAGCAGGGGTAGTGGATTCTGGTGGACAGGGACTCTTAGAAGTTATCCGCGGAGCATATGATGCATTTCTTGGGAAAGAGATTGATTATAGCGCAATCGCACCGGCTGCTGGAAATAGTACAGCAGTAAAAGTCAGTGTCGAGGAAGAAAAAGAGATTAAATTTGGTTACTGTACAGAGTTTATCATTCTTCTTGAAAAGGAATTTACAGAGAACGACGAGCATGAGCTGAAAGCATACTTGTCATCAATTGGTGATTCTATCGTATGTGTAGCAGATGATGAAATCGTGAAGATCCACGTACACACGAATGATCCAGGACTTGCGATTCAGAAAGCACTGACTTATGGACAGTTATCACGCATGAAAATAGATAATATGCGTGAGGAGCATAGGGAAAAACTGATTCGTGATTCCGAGAAGCTTGCAAAAGAACAGGCAGAAGCCGAAGAAGCTAAAAAGACTGCAGAGCCGAAGAAGCCAATGGGATTTATTGCAGTATCTATCGGTGATGGAATGAACGAAATCTTCCGTGAACTTGGAGCAGATTATATCATTGAGGGTGGACAGACTATGAACCCAAGTACAGATGATATGTTAAAAGCCATTGATCAGGTCAATGCAGAGACAATTTTTATTCTTCCAAATAACAAGAATATTATTCTTGCAGCAAATCAGGCAAAAGACCTTGTAGAAGATAAAGAAATCATTGTAATCCCAACAAAGACTGTTCCACAGGGGATTACAGCAATTATTAACTTTGTTCCGGATGCAGATGCAAAGTCTAACGAAGAGACAATGCTTGATGAAATTAAGAATGTGAAAACCGGACAGGTTACTTATGCAGTCCGTGATACACACATTGATGACAAAGAGATTCATCAGGGAGACATTATGGGAATTGGTGATGCAGGAATCCTTTCTGTAGGACAGGATATTGCAGAGACTACACTGGAAATGTTAGAACAGCTTGTAGATGACGATTCGGAACTGATCAGTCTGTATTATGGACAGGATGTGACTGAGGAAGAGGCAGATGCCTTTACACAGGAAGTTGAAAAACTCTATCCAGATATAGATGTTGATGTGCACTGTGGTGGTCAGCCAATCTATTATTATGTATTAGCTGTAGAATAAGAGATATGATTGAACAGAGTAAGATTCATGAAATAAAAGGCGTCGGGGAGAAGACGGAGAAGCTGTTTGCAAAACTGGGAATTTATACAGTTGGTGACCTTCTCAGGTATTATCCGAGAAATTACGACGTGTATGAGGAGGCCGTCCCTATCGCAGAGGTAGAGGACGGTCGAACTGTTACTGTAACAGGAATGATTTTCGGGCGTGTGCAGGTGGGTGGAAGTCGGAACTTGCAGGTGACGACCATTCACGTAAAAGATCTGACGGGGACGATCAAAGCAGTCTGGTTTCGTATGCCGTTTCTTAAAAATACGCTGGCAGGTGGTGGTCAGATTACCTTGCGCGGCCGGGCTGTGAATCGGCGGGACGGACTTGTACTGGAACATCCGGAAATCTTTTATCCAAGTGAAAAATATGAAGAAAAACTGCATACACTACAACCGATTTATAATCTGACAGCAGGCCTGACGAACAATGCGATTTCAAAAGCTGTTAAGCAGGTCGTAGAAAGCCTTGATCTTACAAAAGAGCATTTGCCTGAAGAAATCCGTCTGCATTATCAGTTGGCAGAATATAATTATGCCATTCGTGGTATTCATTTTCCGGAAGATAAAGAAGTCTTTTATCATGCAAGAGAACGGCTTGTATTTGAAGAGTTTTTACAGTTTATACTTGCAATCCGGAAACTAAAAGACAGCAATAGCCGCATGGATAATGAATATGTGATTCCATTGGATTTACGGACAAAGGAGTTTCAAAAAGCGTTACCATTTGAACTGACCGGGGCGCAGCAGAACGTATGGAGAGAAATCCAGCAGGACATGGCATCTGAGCATGCCATGTCAAGACTTGTGCAGGGAGATGTAGGGTCAGGTAAAACGATCGTTGCAGTATTAGCGCTTCTTAATACCGCATTAAAAGGCTATCAGGCGGCAATGATGGCACCGACAGAGGTGCTGGCAAGACAACATTATGAATCGATCACCAGTCTTTTTGAAGCATATAATATTCCGATAAAAGTAGTGCTTTTGACAGGTTCGATGACGGCAAAAGAAAAACGCAGAGCCTACGACCGGATCGAGTGCGGACTTGCGAAGATCATCGTGGGGACGCATGCACTTATTCAGGACGCAGTTTATTATGATAATCTGGCACTTGTAGTGACAGATGAACAGCATAGATTTGGGGTAAAACAAAGAGAGTCATTTGCAAAAAAAGGCGGTGTTCCGCATGTTCTTGTTATGAGTGCGACACCGATTCCGAGAACTCTTGCAATCATTTTATACGGAGATCTTGATATTTCTGTGATAGATGAACTTCCGGCGAACCGTCTGCCTATTAAGAATTGTGTGGTAGACACCAGTTACCGGCAGACGGCCTACACATTTATGAAAAAGCAGATTGCAGAAGGAAGACAGTGTTACATTATCTGCCCGATGGTAGAAGAAAGTGAAGCTATGGAGGCGGAAAATGTGACAGATTATTCCAGAATGCTGCAAGAAGAAATGGGGACTCAGATTGTAGTTGATCATCTTCATGGGAAAATGAAGCAGGCAGCAAAAGACGAGATTATGGAGCGTTTTGGACGTAATGAAATCCAGATCCTTGTGTCAACGACAGTGATTGAGGTTGGAATTGATGTGCCTAACGCAACCGTTATGATGATTGAAAATGCAGAGCGTTTCGGACTGGCGCAGCTTCATCAGCTCCGCGGTCGTGTTGGACGAGGAAAATATCAGTCTTATTGTATTTTTATGACCGGCTCAAAGGCAAAAGAAACAAAAAAACGTCTGGAAATTTTAAATAAAACGAACGATGGATTTAAAATCGCAAGCGAAGATTTAAAACTTCGCGGTCCGGGAGATTTGTTTGGAATCCGTCAAAGCGGACTTATGGATTTTGGACTGGGAGACATTTATCAGGACGCGGCAATTTTGCAGAAAGCGAACGAAGCCGCAGAATGGCTCTTAAAAAATAATTCCGAATATGTCCAGCAAATTCCAGATTATGAAGGAACTTCTAGTGTAATAATTTAAATCCTCCATATACTAACAACGTAACAAAAACAAAGTTACAAAAGGAGGAGTATAAAATGGCAAATCGTTCATCTAACAAAGCAGCAGTTCCAGAGGCAAAAGGAGCACTGGACAAATTCAAGTATGAGGTAGCAACAGAACTTGGAGTACCATTAACAGACGGTTACAATGGTGATCTGACTTCCAGACAGAATGGATCAGTTGGTGGTTATATGGTAAAAAAGATGATTGAACAGCAGGAAAAACAGATGGCCGGTAAATAATATTTAACGGTAACAGAACAAAGATGAAATGGGGATATGACAAGAAAAAGTTGTATCCCTAATTTCATGGAGTCAGTGTCAGAATTTTGCATAGAATACAGTACATCGGGGAATCGGATTGACATTTCCATGGGACAAATTTATAATGAACGAGAAACTAAGAAAAATTTACGAAAAATATAGATAAAAATAGATGAAATAGTATAAAAAAGAACTGATAAAGATAAAGAGGAATGTGATATGAGAGTAATTGCAGGAACAGCCAGACGTCTGCAGCTTAAGACACTGGATGGAATGGATACAAGACCTACAACAGACCGGATAAAAGAAACATTGTTTAATATGATTTCGGCAGAACTCTATGATAGTAATTTCCTGGATCTCTTTTCCGGAAGCGGCGGGATTGGGATTGAGGCGCTGAGCCGCGGGGCGGCAAATGCGGTATTCGTAGAGAAGAATCCAAAAGCTATGAAGTGCATACAGGAGAATCTGGAATCTACAAAATTAAAAGACCGGGCAAAGACGATGCAGATGGACGTATTTGCGGCGCTTTCGAGGCTGAATGGTGAGTGGAAGTTTGAATATATATTTATGGATCCACCGTATAATCACGAATGGGAAAAGCAAGTGCTGGAATTTCTCGCTGATACGACTTTGCTGGCGGATGACGGAATTATTATCGTGGAAGCATCGAAGGAGACAGATCTGTCTTATGCAGAAGAACTGGGTTATTCCATAATAAAAGAAAAGATGTATAAGACAAATAAACATATTTTCCTGGAAAAAGAATAAGGAGCAGTTATGAAGAGAGCAATTTATCCCGGAAGTTTTGATCCGGTTACATATGGACATTTGGATATTATCAGAAGATCCGCACCGCTTGTGGACGAGCTGGTCATCGGAGTATTGAATAATAATGCAAAAACCCCGTTGTTTTCCGTAGAGGAACGTGTTAAAATGTTAAATGAGGTAACACGGGATATGACAAATGTAATCGTAGTCCCATTTGATGGGCTGCTGGTAGAATTTGCCAAAAAGATGGATGCCTGTATGATAGTTCGAGGACTCAGGGCAATCACAGATTTTGAATATGAGCTTCAGATGGCTCAGACGAACCATAAACTGGAGCCAAGTGTTGAGACAGTTTTTTTAACGACAAGCCTGGAGTATTCTTATCTGAGCTCTACCATAGTAAAAGAAGTAGCTTTCTATCATGGAGATATTTCAAAGTTTGTTCCCGATGTTGTGCGAGAAAGAATAAGGGAGAAAATGAATCAAAAAGGAGAGTGTAGATAATGAGCAGCCGTATTGAGCAGATCATTGAAGAAATCGAGGAATATATTGACAGTTGTAAGTTTCAGCCACTGTCTACATCAAAAATTATTGTAAATAAAGATCAGATGGACGAGCTCCTTCGTGAGCTTCGTATGAAGACACCAGATGAAATCAAGCGTTATCAGAAGATCATTGCAAATAAAGATGCAATCCTTGCTGATGCACAGGCAAAAGCGGACAGCATGCTGGAGGAAGCACAGATTCATACGAATGAACTGGTGAGCGAGCATGAAATTATGCAGCAGGCATACGCACAGGCGAATGAGATTGTAACTGCTGCCACAGAGCAGGCACAGGAGATTCTTGATAATGCAACAAGCGATGCGAATGAAATCCGTATCGGAGCTATGCGTTATGCAGATAATCTGATGGCGAATGCAGAAGGAATCATCGGACATACACTGGACAGTTATACAACCAAGTATGATAGTCTTGTGAATTCTCTTCAGGAGTGCTATGACATGGTTCGTAATAACCGTGCGGAGCTGGATATTCCGGATCAGCCGGTAGCAGCACAGAATGAAGATCAGGGATATGAGCAGGAAGAAGAACCAGCAGAGGATGCATTCCCGGATTTTGACCTGGACAGTGAAGAGTAGATTCTTTATCCTGTACGAAGATTTGTTTACAGATTCTCAATTAAGAGTCAGGAATTGCTATTGATGTGAGTGCAAACACAGTTTTTAGGTTGAACGTATATAAAGATAAGCAAACAGACTGGTCACCAGAGCGGTGACCAGTTTTTTTCTTGCATAGGAGTTGAGAGAAAGTCCGCTTCCATTTATCATGCTGCCTGTCTGAAAAAGTGCACACCAGCCGCCGAAAGCAGTGTGTCCCATACAGAGGCTATAATAGATAGGAAAAGACAGAGGGATGGTCTGGGCGGTTATTGTTTTGTTTAAGAGAGCGCAGCCGTTAGTTAGTTCTAAAGATGGCAGAAGAAATAACTGGTAAAACGGGTGTGAAATCGGGAGCTTTTGGAGTAAATTTAAAATGACGGAAAAAAGAATAATATATCCGCCGATTTTAACGATAGCCTCAGAACTATCCATAAGACAGAAATCGAGAGAACATGAAGGAATTTTTGAAATAGTAAATGGAGATGTAATGTCTGTAGTGTTCGATGATGCGAAATGTTTCTTTATGCGAAAGAAAAAAGTTAGTAGGATTGGCGTTCCGTATAAGATCAGCACAGATGGGAAAATGAGTCTGGGGTTCTGAAAATATCCGAGAACAATATAATGGATGAGGAATGCAGGGCTTGTATTATTGCAAAATGACAGTAGATAAGAAGCTTCTGCTTTTGAAATCTGCCTTGCATGAAAGAGATCGGCGGTAATCTTTGCCCCCATAGGATAACCACACAGGAATCCTACAATAAAAGCGAAGGAACCTTGGGCGGAAATGCCGAACAGACGGCTTATCACAGGAGCAAGGAGTTTGTTTAAAAGTGAACAGGCACAGGAGTCAAGAAGCAGGCGTGAAATGAGAAGAAATGGAAAAAGCGTTGGCAAAACAGTAAGGAACCAAAGTAGAAGTCCGGATTTTGCGCCTTCAAATACTTCAGAAGGAAATAATAGCATCACAAAAAAGCATAGGATCAGAAAAAACTGAAAAAAATGATTTTTCATGGAACAAGCCTCCTGCTGAGCAAAATCTTAAAACTTAATTAACCATATGGAAATATTTGATTTTTTATGACAAATAATACATAATAGAGAAAGAAATTCGTGGTTGCGCAGATATGGGGTGACCACAAAAATTATTTCAAAGAGAGGGTTATAAACATGGTATTAGAAAACTTAGAACCAAAAGAAGTATTTCGATTTTTCGAGGAAATCTGCCAGGTACCTCATGGTACATTCGATACAAAGCGAATTAGTGATTACTGCGTAGCATTTGCAAAAGAAAGAGGACTTGCATGCATACAGGATGAGACGAATAACATTATCATTTCCAAACCGGGAACAGTGGGATATGAGAACAGTGAACCGGTCATTATTCAGGGACATATGGATATGGTATGTGAGAAACGTCCGGAATCAAATCATGATTTTAAGAAAGATCCGCTTGAACTGTATGTAGAAGACGGATATGTAAAAGCAAAAGACACTACACTTGGCGGTGATGACGGTATTGCAGTTGCTATGGCACTGGCGATTTTGGACAGCAAGGATATTCCGCATCCACCAATTGAGGCTGTGTTTACGGTAGATGAAGAGATTGGAATGGGTGGAGCAGAGAATATTGACTTGTCCGTACTTAAAGGAAAGAAGCTTATTAATATTGACTCTGAAGAAGAGGGAATCCTGACAGTTGGCTGTGCAGGCGGATTCGGATATAATACTGAGATTCCAGTCACACGCGAGAACGCAGAAGGAGAGAAAATCAGTATCCGTATCCACGGACTTCTTGGAGGACATTCCGGAGCAGAGATTCACAAACAGCGTGGAAATGGACATAAAATGATGGGAAGACTTCTGAGTCACGTATCTTTGGAGACTGACATCCGCCTGATCAGCATTGCAGGAGGAACAAAGAACAATGTCATTTCAAGTGAGTGTAAGGCAGAGATCCTTGTGGCGAAAGAAGATGCTGATAAAGTAAAAGCTTCTGTTGCAGAGTTAAAAGCAACATGGGACAAGGAGTTTCTTGGAAAAGAACCGGGACTTACTGTGGATGTAGAAGAAGAAAGTGTATCTGGTGTGGCAGTTATGAACGCGGAGAGTACAAAACGTGTAATCACATATTTTATCATTTGCCCGAACGGAGTACAGTGCTATGACCGTGAACTGGAAGGGCTGGTTGAAACTTCCCTGAATCTTGGTATTGTAGAAACGACTAAGGACGCTGTAAAACTTGAAAGTCTTGTAAGAAGTTCTATGGAGAGTAAGAAAGCAGATATGAAAGAAATCCTGGATACTTGTGCACAGGCTGTCGGAGCTGACGGAAAGGCACAGGGTGGATATCCTGCATGGGAGTACAAAGTAGATTCCGAACTTCGCAAAGTAATGGTAGAGACATTTGTAGAGCAGTATGGAAAAGAACCGGTTGTATCTACCATTCACGCTGGGCTGGAGTGTGGACTTTTCCTTGGAAAGAAACCAGATTTGGATTGTGTATCTATGGGACCGGATCTTTTGGATATTCATTCCTTTAATGAGAAGCTGGATATTGCCTCTACACAGAGAACATGGGAATACTTAAAAGGAATTCTTGCAAAATTAAAATAGGATAACGTGGTGTGTAGTATAAAAAATCTACAGACATCATGGCAGTTTGAAAAATAAGAAAATATAAAAGTAGAACATATGGAGAAAGAATCTGTATGTTCTATTTTTATTTTTACCATCTGCAGAGGTGGGAGTTATTTTACATTTGATATAGTCATATAGTAGAAGAAAAATGTGCGGAAAATGAGAATAAAACTGAAATGAAGAAAAACAGGAATCTTAGAAATAAACAAGTGTATACCTGGCAGGTAAGCTTGAGGCTGTTTGCAATTCTGCTTGTGATAGCGCTACTGGATGCTGTTGGAATATCAATTTCATATACGTCCGGAAAACACATGACAGATCGAATGATGACGTTGGCTGCGCAGCAATTTCGAGATAAATTTTTTTCGGAAGAACTGCGTCAGAATAAATACCTGTCTTTAACATGCAGGCAGGCGATGCAAAATGTGGAAAAAGAGGCCTTGTATTTCCCGATTCCAGAGTCTGATTTGGATAAATCCTTGAAAGTAAGTTTTGTGGACACCTGGCATATGGAACGTAATTATGGCGGGAAGCGGGTGCATGAAGGAACTGATATTATGGCGGCTGAAAATAAACGGGGGCTTTATCCGGTGGTGAGCGTCAGTGACGGAACGGTGAAAAATAAGGGCTGGCTTGAAAAAGGGGGTTGGCGGATTGGTATCATAAGCGATAGTGGTACTTATTACTACTACGCACATCTGGACTCTTATACAAACCTGAAAATAGGAGATTATGTAAGAGCAGGAGAATTGCTTGGGTACATGGGAGACAGCGGTTATGGAGCAGAAGAAACGGTGGGACAGTTTCCCGTACATTTACATTTTGGAATTTATTTTTATGAAAATGGGAAAGAAATCAGCGTTAATCCGTATGAAGTGCTTTTATTTTTAGAAAATAAAAAATTAATCTATTCATATTTCTAGAGTTATACACCCAGATATGATATACTATATTATGTATGTTTATGCGCTGGAGGAGAAAAATCAATGAGATTGCCAGAGAATTTTGAAAAAAAGATGCGAGATCTTCTGAAAGAAGATTTTGACGATTATATTGCATGTTATGAAGAGCCGCGTTATTATGGGCTTCGTGTAAATACGAATAAAATTTCCGTAGAAGAGTTTAAAAAGATCTGTCCGTTTGAAATCGAGCCGATTCCCTGGATTGAGAATGGATTCTATTATGACGGAGAGCATGTAACTCCGTCTAAACATCCATATTATTTTGCAGGGCTTTATTATCTGCAGGAGCCAAGTGCCATGACACCGGCAAACCGGCTTCCGGTGGAACCGGGAGACAAGGTGTTAGATGTATGTGCGGCACCGGGAGGAAAGGCTACGGAGCTTGGAGCAAAGCTTCAGGGGGAAGGAGTACTTGCGGCCAATGATATTAGTAATTCCAGAGCCAAGGGACTTCTGAAAAATATTGAGGTGTTCGGTATTGGCAATGTTCTTGTTTTAAGTGAAGAGCCTGGAAAAATGGAAAGCTATTTTACAGAGTATTTTGATAAGATTCTGATTGACGCACCGTGTTCCGGAGAAGGAATGTTCCGAAAAGATAAAAAAATGGTATCTGCATGGGAGGAGCATGGGCCGGACTTTTTCTGTAATATTCAGAAGAGCATTATCTTGCAGGCTGCCCGTATGCTAAAACAAGGCGGAATGATGCTGTACTCCACCTGTACTTTTGATCCGAGAGAAAATGAGCAGGTCATCGAACATTTACTTAAGACCTATCCGGAATTTAGAATCTTGAAGATTACGCCATATGAAGGCTTTGTTCAGGGGATGCCGGAAGTGACAGAATCACGGGATCCGTCGCTTGCGGATACTGTCCGCATATTCCCACATAAAATGAAAGGGGAAGGACACTATCTGGCACTTGTACAAAAGGGCGAACCGTGTGACCGTGTGAAAGGTGAACTGACCGGTGGAAAAGGAAAGAAGAAATTACCAGAGGAACTGGAAGAATTTTTAAATGATGTAAAGAAAGAAATCCGTACGGATCTTCTGGATATCCACGGCGAGCGTGTCTATGTAATGCCGGCAGGACTTCCTGATCTTAAGGGACTTCGGTTCCTGCGTACCGGACTTTTACTTGGAGAACTTAAGAAAAAACGGTTTGAGCCAAGCCAGGCCTTTGCCATGACCCTCAAAAAAGATGATTATGAGAAGATTGTTGATCTGCCACTAGAAGATGATCGTGTGAGCCGTTATCTGAAAGGGGAAACACTGGATGTTGATGATTTGGTAGAGACGAAAGCAAAAGGTTGGTATCTGGTCTGCGTGGATGGTTATCCACTGGGATGGGGAAAGCTTGCTAATGGAACTTTGAAGAATAAATATCTGCCGGGATGGAGGTTGAATTCATGATCCGGTTAGACAAGTTCCTGTCTGAGATGGGCGTAGGAACCAGGCAGGAAGTGAAGCAGTATATTCGAAAAGGCAAAGTAGAGGTAGATGGCGAGATTGCAAAGCGCCCGGAACTTAAAGTGGACGAGACAAAAGCACATGTCACACTGGACGGTGAACGAATCGAATATGCCTCTTATGTATACTATATGCTGAACAAACCGGCGGGTGTAGTATCTGCAACAGAAGATAAACGCGAGAAGACCGTGATCGATCTGATCAAGGGACAGAAGCGGAAAGATCTGTTCCCGGTGGGGCGTCTGGATAAGGATACGGTGGGACTTCTTTTAATTACAAATGATGGAAATCTGGCACACCGGTTACTTTCTCCGAAACATCATGTGGATAAATGCTATTTTGCAAAAGTGCAGGGGAACGTTACAAAAGACGATGCGGAAAAATTTGCAGAAGGTGTAAATATTGGCACAGAAGATGAACTGGAGATCACGATGCCGGGAAAACTCGACATTATAAAAAGTGATGATTTATCCGAAATACGTCTGACCATCCAGGAAGGAAAGTTTCATCAAGTAAAACGCATGTTCCAGGCAGTGGGAAAAGAGGTTGTTTATCTGAAACGGGAACGTATGGGCAGCTTGGTTCTGGATGATAATCTGGCAGAGGGCGAATACCGCATGCTGACCGAAGAAGAATTAAAGAATTTATTATTTTGAACGCTACAAGTGAGGTATTATAGATGTCACAGGGATTTTTACCAATATGTAAAAAGGATATGGAAGAACGGGGCTGGGAACAGTTGGACTTTGTGTACATTTCAGGGGACGCTTATGTAGACCATCCATCATTTGGACCGGCAGTTATTACAAGGCTTCTGGAAGATTATGGATACAAGGTCGGAATCATCGCACAGCCGGATTGGAAAGATAAGAACAGCATCACCGTTCTTGGCGAGCCAAGACTTGCTTTTCTTGTATCGGCAGGTAATATGGATTCTATGGTAAATCATTACTCTGTATCAAAAAGGCGTAGAAGTACAGATGCCTATACTCCAGGCGGTGTTATGGGAAAACGTCCGGATTATGCGGTGACAGTCTATGGCAACCTGATCCGCCAGGTTTATAAAAAGACACCAATCATTCTCGGAGGAATCGAGGCGAGTCTTCGAAGACTGGCACATTACGATTATTGGTCCAATAAATTAAAACGCTCCGTGCTATTGGATTCCGGGGCGGATATTATTTCATATGGAATGGGTGAGCATTCGATCATTGAGATTGCAGAGGCGTTAGATAGTGGACTTAGTATTCAAGATATTACTTACATTCCGGGAACTGTGTGTAAGGTCAAGAGTCTGGACAGTGTCTATGAACCGACAATTCTTCCATCCTATGAGCAATTGAAAGAGGACAAGCTCAATTATGCAAGAAGTTTTTATGTGCAGTATTGTAATACAGATCCGTTTTCGGGGAAATGTCTCGTAGAGCCTTACAGCGATCATCTTTATGTTGTACAGAATCCACCTGCAAAACCGCTTTCTCAGGACGAGATGGATCTGGTGTATGGCCTTCCGTATATGAGGACTTACCATCCGAGTTATGAAAAAGACGGAGGGGTTCCGGCAATCAAAGAAATTAAGTTCAGTCTGATCAGTAACCGTGGCTGTTTTGGAGGGTGCAGCTTCTGTGCCCTGACCTTTCATCAAGGAAGGATTGTGCAGACGAGAAGTCATGAGTCCTTATTAAAAGAAGCGAATGAAATGGTGAAGGACAAGGATTTTAAAGGATATATTCATGACGTTGGAGGCCCAACGGCAAACTTCCGTGCACCGTCCTGTGAAAAGCAGTTAAAATACGGCGTCTGCAAGGAAAAGCAGTGTCTGTTCCCGAAACCGTGTAAAAATATGAAGGTCGATCACCGGGATTACGTGGCACTTCTTAGAAAATTGCGTAAAATACCTGGAGTCAAGAAAGTTTTTATCCGTTCCGGAATCCGGTTCGACTACGTTATGGCAGATAAGGATGACACATTTTTAAAGGAACTGTGCCAGTATCATATCAGCGGGCAGCTTAAGGTTGCACCGGAGCATGTATCAGACGCAGTCCTGGAGAAAATGGGAAAACCGGAGAATTCTGTCTATAAGGGGTTTGTAAAACGGTATAAAAAAATGAACGAGCGTCTTGGTATGGATCAATATCTTGTGCCGTATCTAATGTCTTCTCACCCGGGGTCAACGTTAAAGGAAGCAGTCGAGCTTGCAGAACATTTACGGGATCTTGGATATATGCCGGAGCAAGTACAGGACTTCTATCCGACACCGTCCACTATATCTACCTGTATGTACTACACAGGCGTAGACCCAAGAAATATGAAACCAGTTTATGTACCGAAGAACCCGCATGAAAAAGCAATGCAGAGAGCATTGATCCAGTACCGGGATCCGAAGAATTATGATCTGGTCATGGAGGCGCTTAGAAAATCCGGGCGCATGGATCTGGTGGGATTTGACCAGAAATGCTTGATCAAGCCAAGGAAAATCAAGTCAGACATGTCTGGAGTAAAAAGAAAGCAGAACTGCAAGAATTCAAAAAATGTAAAAAATAACAGAGGCGGAAACAATAAACGCCGAAAGAGCAGATAATAACAGCGAAAGTGATAATTGTAAACACTGCAAGAGGTGATAGGAGTATGATGAAGATAGCATTGATTACAGGGGCATCTTCCGGACTTGGAAGAGAATTTGCAAGGCAGATTCCAAAGCTTTATCAGAATCTGGATGAAATCTGGGTCGTCGCAAGACGGGCAGAACGTCTGAACGAACTGGAGATGGAATTAAAAGTTCCGGTGCGTATTTTTGACGGAGATCTGAACCAGGATTATATTTATAAAAAACTGGGAATAGCACTGGGAAAATCCCACGCCAATGTACGGATGCTCGTAAATGCGGCGGGTTATGGAAAGATTGGAACATTCTGCGAGTATGGCTGGAAGGAAGAAACCGGCATGGTAGATCTCAACTGCCGGTCACTGACAAGAATGACAGCACTTTGTCTTCCGTATATGCATTGTGGCAGCAGAATTGTGAACCTTTCATCAGCTGCAGCATTTGGGCCACAGCCTGGATTTGCAGTGTATGCAGCAACAAAATCTTACGTTTACAGCCTGTCCATGGCACTTGGCAGAGAACTCAAAGGAAGCGGTATTTATGTGACTGCCGTGTGTCCGGGACCGGTGGATACAGAATTCTTTGACCATACCGGAAAAGAAGTCGCAAGTGTGAAAAAGAAATTTCGTGCCGATGCGAAAGACGTGGTCAGAAAAGCTCTGATCGACAGCGCGAGAGGCAAAAAGACTTCCGTGTATGGTCTATCCATGAAAGCTGCCTGGGTGGCATCAAAAGTTGTGCCGGACAGTGTGATCGTGGCAGTGATGGAGAAAATTGCAGAATAGGAGGTTCGCATGAAGAAAAAAGAAAAGGGACAGCCTGGTTATATTAAATGGAGAAAAGAAAAATACCTGATCGGAACGATTGCGGAGTTTGCAGTTGTCATAGCACTTGTCGTGCTTGGTTATGTGCAGACGAAGACCAAGCTGAATCTGCTCACGGTAGTTGCAGTCGTCGGGTGTCTTCCGGCATCAAAGATGCTGGTCGAATTTATCACCATTGCACCACATCAGAGTATAGAAAAAGATATTTATCAGGAAATCGAGGCGAAAGCGTCACTTTTAAAAAGAGTTTATGATCTTGTCATTACAAGTCCGGAGAAAGTGATGCCGGTTGACGCTATTGTGATTTCCGGGCATACAGTCATCGGTTATGCGTCGAATACAAAGACGGACGAGGTAACATGTGCCAGATATTTGAAGGACATGCTCAATGCAAATCATCACGAGAAAATGACGGTCAAGATATTCCACGATTACAAAGCATTTTTAAGCCGCGTGGAGGGCATGAATAATATTGTTGAGGTGGGACATACAGAGAACGGACGGGAAGACCGTGCAGTCCGGAAACTGATTTTGTCCACTTGTATGTAGAATTATGAAAGAGACGATTATCAAAGAAAATGAGTCCGGTCAGAGGCTGGACAAATATTTGAAAAAATATCTTCCCCAGGCGCCTGGGAGTTTCATTTATAAAATGCTCAGAAAGAAGAATATTACATTAAATGGGAAAAAGGCAGCAGGACAGGAGAAACTTAATACCGGAGATTCGATAAAGTTTTTTCTTGCAGAGGAGACAATCGATAAATTTACAGGAAATGCGGCAGCAAGTGAGTCTTATCCGGTAAAAAAGGATTTGGAGATTATTTATGAAGACGATAATATCCTGCTTATAAATAAACCGGCAGGCATGTTATCTCAGAAAGCGAAGAAAGAAGATGTGTCACTGGTGGAATATGTGATTGGATATCTTCTGTCAAATGGTTCTGTTACAAAAGAAGAACTTCTGACATTTCACCCTGGAATCTGCAACCGGCTGGACCGAAACACAAGCGGTATGGTCGTGGCAGGAAAAAGCCTGGCCGGGCTTCAGATTATGGGGGAAGCTTTTAAAGAAAGAACCCTTGCAAAATATTACCTTTGTCTGGTCAAAGGCTGTATTAAAGAAACTTCACATATTCGTGGATATCTGAAAAAAGATGAGAAAACGAATAAAGTTATGATTAGCCGGAAAATGTCGGAAGGGGCAGCAGCCATTGAGACAGAATATGAGCCAGTGGCTTATCAAAAAGAACTTACGCTGTTAAAGGTTCATCTGATCACCGGTCGGACGCACCAGATCCGTGCACATCTGGCAAGTATCGGACACCCGTTAATGGGGGACTACAAATATGGAAATATATCCTGGAACCACCAGTATGAGACATATGGTGTAAAGGCACAAATGCTACATTCTTATGAGCTGCATTTTCCGCAGATGCCAAAACCTTTGGAGAATCTTTCGAAAAATGTATTTCAGGCGCGTGTTCCGGGCAAATTTTATCGACTTATTAAGGAGACAGCATGGGAACATGGAACTCAAGAGGCCTTAGAGGTTCTACATTAGAAGAGATGGTCAATTGGACCAACGACCATTATCTGGAAAAGGGACTTGCCCTGATTCAGAAGATACCGACCCCCATTACACCGGTGCGCATGGACGCAGATCACAAACAGATCACACTGGCGTATTTTGAAAAACGAAGTACGGTAGATTACATTGGAGCAGTCCAGGGAATTCCAGTGTGCTTTGATGCAAAAGAATGTGTAGCTGATACATTCCCATTACATAATATCCATGAGCATCAGATTACATTTATGACTCAGTTCGAGCATCAAGATGGAATTGCGTTTATCCTGATTTATTATTCTGAACGGAACGAACTTTATTATATGCGATTTGAAGAAATGATTCGTTTCTGGAACAGAGCATGTGATGGCGGGCGTAAAAGTATCCGCTACGAGGAATTAGATCCACGATTTTTTATGAAACCAAAAAACGGGTATTATATTCCTTATCTGGACTTCATAAATCTGGATTTGGAACTCCGTGAGGAAGCTTGACAAAGTGCCTGGAAATGCGTATAATGCAATAAGGTTTTAATATGGTAGCACGCTAAAGTGCGGGAGGAATGATCTATGGAAAAACTACTTCATACGCCGGAGGGAGTCCGGGATATTTATAATGTTGAGTGCGGAAAGAAGCTGGCACTGGAAAATCGACTAAAAAAAACACTGCATTTATTTGGATATCATGATATTCAGACTCCGACCTTTGAATATTTTGATGTGTTCCGGAAGGAAATCGGAACAATACCGTCCAAAGATCTGTACAAATTTTTTGATAAAGAAGGCAACACGTTGGTTTTGCGACCAGATATCACACCGTCCATCGCACGTGTGGCTGCTACATTATTTGGAGAGGAAGATCTCCCGATACGGCTTTGTTACACAGGTAATACATTTATTAACCATTCCAACAATCAGGGACGATTAAGAGAAGTGACCCAGATGGGAGCTGAGCTGATTGGGGATGATTCCGTGGAGGCAGATGCAGAGATGCTTGCTATGGTCATTGAATCTATGCAGGCAATCGGACTTAAGGAATTTCAATTAAGCGTTGGACATCTTGGCTTTTTCCAAAGTCTTATTGAAGACGCTGCATTGGACGAAGAAGCACGGGAGCGGGTCGTTGAACTGATCAACAACCGCAATTACTTCGGAGTTGAGGAATATCTGGACAGTATTATGGTAAAGAGAAGCTCAAAAGAGGCATTTGCAGCTCTTGGAAATCTGGTCGGAGGCGTGGAAGTTCTTGCGAAAGCAAAGAACATTGCACCCAATTCCAGTGGAATCATGGCTGTGAAGCGGCTGGAGAAGATTTATGATATCCTTGAACTTTACGGAGTCGAGAAGTTTGTGACTTTTGATCTGAGTATGACAGGAAATTATGGATATTATACGGGAATCATCTTCCGTGGTTATACATTTGGAACCGGAGATGCGGTAGTCAAAGGCGGCCGTTATGATCATTTGCTGGAGAAGTTTGGGAAGACATCAGCATCTATCGGCTTTGCCATTGTCATTGATGAGTTGATGAATGCTCTGATCCGCCAAAAAATCCGCATTGTTTATACAAGAAAGAATGCAATTATTCTTTATGATGAGAGCCGTGCAAGAGATGCAATCCGGCTTGCAAAAGATTTCCGGGCGAAGGCAAAGAACACAGAACTGATTAAGAAATCACCGGAGAAGGGACTGGAAGACTATATCCGGTTCGGCAAGGAATATTACGCCGGAAGTCTTGTATATATTAAGAAAAGCGGTGAAATTACCATGGTAAATCTGGTGACCGGAGAACAAAAGGAAGTTAATAATAACAAATAAAATGTCTGCTTTGGCAGACTCGGATTCGAAAACCCCTGAAAATGGGTTATGAATTTGACGATAGGAGTTTTTTATATGAGATATCTGACATTTGCCCTCGGAAAAGGGCGTCTTGCCAATCAGACCCTGGAATTGTTTGAAAAGATTGGTATTACTTGCGAAGAGATGAAGGACAAGAATTCCAGAAAGCTGATTTTTACCAATGAAGAATTGAAGCTTCGTTTCTTTCTGGCAAAGGGACCAGATGTACCGACCTATGTAGAGTATGGTGCAGCTGATATTGGAGTTGTAGGAAAGGACACCATTTTGGAGGAAGGGCGTAAAGTCCACGAGGTTCTGGATCTTGGCTATGGAAAATGTAAAATGTGTGTCTGCGGATATAAGGATGCAGCGCCGCTTTTACAGCATCATGAGTTGATCCGTGTGGCAACAAAATATCCGAATATTGCAAAAGATTATTTTTATAATAAAAAGCATCAGACTGTGGAGATCATTAAACTGAACGGTTCCATTGAACTGGCACCAATTGTTGGACTTTCTGAGGTCATTGTCGATATTGTGGAGACCGGTTCCACACTTCGTGAAAATGGACTGGAAGTTCTGGAGGAAGTATGTCCTCTTTCCGCAAGAATGATTGTGAATCCAGTCAGTATGCGTATGGAAAGCGAGCGGATCAAGAATCTGTTGATGAAGCTTCGCACACAGATTTAAAATAATAAATGGTTTCTGGACAGAAAAAGCGAAAAGACATGTAAGATGATAACAGGAGCCTTGAATATAGGAGGAAGAACGGCAATGAGAATACAGAAGTTAGATGAAAACAGCAGAAAAAATCTTTTAGAAGATCTGTTGAAGAGAAGCCCGAACAATTATGGACAGTATGAGCAGGGAGTGACAGAAATTCTCGCAAATGTAAAGGCAAACGGAGATCAGGCTCTGTTTGAGTACACAAAAAAATTTGATCAGGCAGACTTAAATGCAGGAAACATCAAAGTTACAGATGCTGAGATTGAAGAGGCTTATGCACTGGTAGATCGAAAGCTTGTTGAGATTATCCGTAAATCACTTGCAAATATACGTACTTATCATGAAAAACAGCGTCAGACAAGCTGGTTTGACAGCAAACCGGACGGAACGATCCTTGGACAGAAAGTGACAGCACTTCACAGAGTAGGTGTGTATGTACCAGGTGGAAAGGCAGCGTATCCATCTTCTGTATTGATGAACATTGTACCGGCAAAGGTAGCTGGAGTTGATGAGATTATTATGGTGACACCTCCGGGAAAAGACGGAAAGGTAACACCGACTACACTGGTGGCAGCAAAAGAGGCCGGAGCAGATGCAATCTATAAAGTCGGCGGAGCACAGGCAATCGGAGCACTTGCTTATGGAACTGAGAGTATACCAAAAGTTGACAAAATCGTAGGACCTGGTAATATTTATGTGGCACTTGCAAAGAAAGCAGTTTATGGTTATGTAAGTATTGATGCCATTGCCGGACCAAGTGAGATTCTTGTTATTGCAGACGAGACTGCAAACCCAAGATTCGTGGCAGCAGACCTTCTGTCACAGGCAGAACATGATGAACTCGCCTCAGCAATCCTTGTAACAACAAGCGAAGAACTTGCCAAGAAAGTTTCTGATGAGACTGACAAGTTCATAAAAGAATTATCCCGTGGTGAGATTATTCAGAAATCTCTCGATAACTATGGATACATACTGGTTACAGATACGATGGATGAGGCAATTGAGACAGCAAATGAGATTGCTTCCGAGCATCTTGAAATCCAGACAAAGAATCCATTTGATGTCATGACAAAAATCCGCAATGCCGGAGCTATTTTCATCGGAGAGTACGCAAGTGAGCCACTGGGAGATTATTTTGCAGGACCGAACCATGTTCTTCCGACAAATGGAACTGCAAAATTCTTCTCACCACTTTCCGTAGATGATTTTATTAAGAAATCAAGTATAATATCTTATTCTGAAAATGCACTTCGTGCGATCCACGAGGATATTGAAGCATTTGCTACAGCTGAACACTTAACTGCACATGCAAATTCAATTAAAGTTCGTTTTGAGAAATAAGGAGGCTTGAAAGATATGGCAAGAATAGCAACAAAGAAACGTACAACAAAAGAAACTGACATTGAAGTAACACTGAATCTTGATGGAACTGGGAACAATCAGATCGATACTGGAATTGGATTTTTTGATCATATGTTGGACGGAATGGCAAGACATGGGTTGTTCGATCTTACCGTAAAGGTCAATGGAGATCTGGATGTGGATTGTCATCACACCATAGAAGATACCGGAATCGTAATCGGACAGGCAATTTTGGAAGCGGTAGGAGACAAAGCCGGAATCAAGCGGTTCGGGCATATGATTCTTCCGATGGACGAGACACTGGCACTGTGTGCAGTAGATCTTTCCGGACGTCCGTATTTGAAATATGATGCAGAATTTACGGTAGAGAATATCGGTGAGCTGGATACCGAAATGATCAAAGAATTCTTCTATGCCATATCTTACAGTGCAATGATGAATATTCATCTGAAAATTATGGACGGAGAAAATAATCACCATATGGCAGAAGCCCTGTTCAAGAGCTTTGGTAAGGCTCTCGACATGGCGACAATGAGAGAACCACGTATTGATGAGGCGTGGACAACGAAAGGAAGCCTGTAAAAGGAGAGAATAAAACTTAATTATGATAAGTTATAGAAAATTAATCCCATGCATTTATATTGCAGGAGGGAAAGCGATAAAATGGTTTAATGACCGGGAAGTACTGGCAGATAATGTGGTAGAGCTCGCGAAGCACTACAGTGACCGCGGGGCAGATGAACTTCTGATTTTTGATTTATCAGATTCTGATGATGATCACGAGGCATCTTTAAATCTGCTCAGACAGATTCATAATGTGATCAGTATTCCAATGGTAGCAGGAGGCAACATCAAACGTATGGAAGATGTACAGAGAATCCTGTATTCCGGGGCTAAACGAGTGATTTTGAATTTTTCAAAACCGGACAGTGCTGAGATGATGGCAAAAGCTGCTGAACGTTTCGGAAAAGAGAAGGTTGCAGTTTCATTAGATGATTTTGACGGATTGTTCAAGCATCAGCATTTGATTGAAGATAATTGCAGCCAACTGATTTTTATGCACAGACTGGATCTGAACTCTGTTGTGGCAGTTACAGACATTCCATGTGTCATTGTGACTGATACGATGGAAGAACTGGAATTATTTAAAATTTTAAAATCCGAAGGAGTCAAAGGTCTGTCTGGACGATATATCAGTCAGCCTGAAATGAATTTTAATGATTTTAAAGAACTCTGCGAAAAAGAAGATATTCAGATGACTTCATTTGAAAGTATTATGGAGTTCTCACAGTTTAAGAAAAATCCACAGGGGCTTCTTCCGGTCATCGTACAGCATTACCAGACAGGAGAAGTGCTGATGCTGGCGTATATGAATGAAGAAGCATTTAACCAGACGGTTAAGACCGGACGCATGACTTATTACAGCAGAAGCAGACAGAAGCTTTGGCTGAAAGGAGAGACAAGCGGACATTTTCAGTATGTGAAGTCACTGACAATAGATTGCGATCTGGATACGCTCCTTGCAAAAGTCGATCAGGTGGGAGCAGCTTGTCACACAGGAAATCCAACTTGTTTCTTCCAGCCTATTGTTGGAAGTGATAATAATGAGAAGAGCCCGGTGCAGGTGTTCGAACATGTTTACCAGACAATTATTGACAGAAAAAATAATCCAAAGGAGGGGTCTTATACAAATTATCTTTTTGAACAGGGACAGGATAAGATTCTGAAGAAGATTGGAGAAGAAGCAACCGGCATTGTGATTGCCTCCAAAAATCCAAATCCGGAAGAATTGAAAACGGAAATGGCAGATTTCCTTTATCATGCTATGGTACTGATGGTGGAAAAAGGAATTACATGGGAAGATATTACAAATCAGTTATTGCAGAAATAGATTCCTTGCAGGTATAGGTGCATAAGTAAGTTCATAGATTTAAGAAAGCGATAAATGTTCAATAATGAATAAGGTGGAGGAAGCTATGAATGATGCAGAAAGACGCAGGCAGGAGCTTTTGGAGCAGACAAGGGCTCTGTATAATGATAGAAGGACGATACCTGCAGTACACCCAAGATATGCAAATGCATATCATTATCTGTATGGAAAGTCACAAGAGGATATAAATGAAGATACAAAAGGCGGAACATTTGGAATCCGCCTTTTTTTGTGTGCATTGATGTTTGCTGCATTTTTAACAATGGATAAACAAAAACAGGAAGTATTTCATATGAGCAGCAGTGATATAGCCAATGAAATTACAAAAGATACGGATATTCAGGAAATTTGGAAATCATTGTAACAGGTTGTAATAAGTTGTAACAAAACCTTAAGAAATTCCTAATAACTATCCCGTTGAGAAAAATGTCGAACTGAGCTATACTTAACTGAGAATAAGAAAAGGAAAAGTGGAGAAAGAATACCTATGAGTAAATTTCGAGATGAAGATGAATTTAATATAGATGAAGATCAGAGATATGCTTTTGGTGAAGACTATGATCTGGACGATGAAGACAGCGAATTAGATGACGATGAAGACTATGAAGACTATGATCTGGATGAAGATTATAATCTGGATGATGATTATATAGATTACGGAACAGAAGCAGAAGATTCGGAGAGGTACTCTGACTATGACGATGACGATGATTGGATTTCTCATGAGAATAGAAGAATCCATGGAAACCATTCGGAGAAAAAATCGGATGATTTGAAAGGGTATGATAGCAGAAGTAAAAGACATGAAAGCCTTAAAAACCACCGAAAGAGAAAGAAGAGGAATCAAATCCTGATTTTGGCAGCCTGTTTAGTACTTGCATGTCTGGTCTTGACCGGAATATTAAAGTTTGCCGGAGTGATTGGTGTTAAGACTGAAGTTACGCTCAAAGCAGATAAGATTGAAATACAACAGAACAGTCAGGATCCGGTAAATCTTACAGCTACGGCAACATCAGAGGACGAGAAAAAAGCTGCCAAAGTATGGCTGGATAAGAAAAAGGGTTACAGTGTTGCAGATTTCATCAATGAACTGAGAGCTGGAAAGAATTATGAGATTTCCACAGATGCCAAGACTGATACAGAAGGAAAATACAAGATCACGATTAAGATGAATTCCGATATCCAGAAAAAGCTGGAGAATGAATGGAAACATAAAGTCAGACTGACAGTTGAAGGCGGTACATTTGTTGTGACAAATCCAACGGGAACATGGGATGGAGACAAGTTTAAGAAGTACGATGGTACATATGTAATGAATGATTTTGTGGTTTCCAAAGGTAAGACTTATTATTTTGATGCAGATGGTAATAAAGTAGCCGGAAAGCAGACCATCAATAATGCAACATATTTCTTCAATAAAGACGGTGTTATGCAGACCGGATGGAAGAAAACTGATGACGGAACATATTATCTAGGGGATAATGGTGCGGCAGTCATTGGCTGGCAGACCATTGAAGAAGATGATTATTATTTCGACAATAGTGGAATTATGGCGACCGGAGAAGTTCAGGTAGGTCTTGCAAAATGTACATTTTCTAAAAAAGGTAAACTGAAATCAAAAGGAGATGTCAATATTGATGCGAGTAAACCGATGGTGGCGCTTACATTTGATGATGGACCGGGAGAACGGACCGGAGAGCTTCTGGCTCAGTTAGAGAAGTACAATGCACATGCAACATTTTTTATGCAGGGAAAGAATATTCCAGGAAAAGAAGATTTTGTAAAGAAGATGAAAGAAACTGGTTGTGAATTAGGAAACCATTCTTATGACCATCCGCAGCTTACAAAGCTCAGTGCAGATAAGATCGCAAATCAGATTGGTACAACGAACGATCTGATCCAACAGGCAGCAGGATCCACGGCAACCGTCATGAGACCACCTTATGGTGCAATCAATGATACGGTAAGATCTTCTGTAGGACTGCCAATGATTTTATGGAGTATTGATACCCTGGATTGGAAGACAAGAAATGCGCAGTCAAGCATTGATACGGTTATGAATGATGTACAGGATGGAGATGTTATTCTGATGCATGATATCCATACAGAATCTATTGATGCGGCACTTGTCTTGATTCCAAAACTTGAAGAAGCAGGCTATCAGCTTGTGACGGTTTCAGAGATGGCAAAGGCAAAAGGCGTTGCATTACAGAACGGTGAGAAGTATGTTGATTTCTGGGCAAAAGATGTAGAAAAGTATAAGAGCAGCGGCTCAGCCCTGACAGATACAAGCAGCAGTTCAACATCTGATGCGAAGAGTGAAGCAACATCTGAAGCAGACAGCTCCAAGAAAAGTGACAGCACTTCTTCGAAGAATAGCAGTTCTTCAAAAAAAAGCAATTCTAAAAAGAGCAGTAAGAAGAATTAAAAAAGTATATATAAAACATGAAGTATTAAAGAAAGAATCTGCAAGCCACAATCAACAGATTCTTTCTTTTTGCATTATTTGAAAATCAGATAAATTGTGCTACAATAGACCACAGAAAAAAGATAGATGCAGGAGGCGTTACATTAGATGAGAACAAGTAAGATTACAAGAGACGAGGCACTAAAATTACTGGAGAAATACAACAAAGAGCCTTTTCATATTCAACATGGACTGACTGTAGAAGGCGTGATGCGCTGGTATGCAAAAGAACTTGGATACGGTGAGGAAGAAGAATACTGGGGACAGGTCGGACTGCTCCATGATATTGATTTTGAATTGTATCCAGAACAGCATTGTATCAAAGCACCAGATTTGTTAAAAGAAGGTGGAGTTGGTGAGGATATGATTTATTCTGTCTGTTCCCATGGATATGGAATCTGCTGTGATATAAAACCAGAGCATGAGATGGAAAAAGTATTATTTGCGGCCGATGAGCTGACAGGACTGATCTGGTCAGCGGCACTGATGCGTCCTTCTAAGAGCGTAATGGATATGGAGGTAAAGAGTCTGAAGAAAAAATTCAAAGATAAGAAATTTGCGGCAGGCTGTTCCAGAGACGTAATCCGTCAGGGTGCCGAGAATCTTGGCTGGGAGCTGGATGAGTTATTTGAGAAGACGATTCTTGCAATGAGAAGCTGCGAGGCAGAGATTCAGAAAGCTATGGCGGAGAGAGCGTAGCAGGTACAGGTAAAAATAATATGTAACTTTGAAAGTCATTGGATTTCGGTCTGAAAAAATCCGGAAGCTGATGTCTGCAAACTGTGAAATAAGTATGAAAATTTCCGATAAGCTTTTTATTTAAGAATAAATGGTGTATAATGTGTTATTATTCAGATGCCAGCTGAGAGTATAAAGCTATTCGCTGGCATTATGGTTGAGAAAATTTTCTCAGCATTTTATTAAATAGTTAAGAAGGTACAACTTGTGAAAACTAAAAAGACCAACATTATAAAAAAACAAGGAACAAAGACATTGGCAGGGATTCTGGCAGTTGGTATGACATTTGGCACACCGGTCTCAGTACTTGCAGACGATAATACACCGGAAAGTACGATGGAACAACAGGTAGGGGTACAAAATGTACTGGCTAAAAAAGTCGATGGTTCAGAAACTTTGGTAAAAGTATCTGAAGTAGTACTTGGAATGATTCAGCGCAATGAGGTGAAGCTGGACACCGATAAGTTTCTGAAAGATGTGACGACTGGACAGAAGGTAGATCCGACAACCGGAGAACGAGTAACAGAACCAGAAATACCGACAACACCGACAGAACCGAGCGAACCGGAAGCGCCGACAACACCGATAGAACCGAGTGAACCGGAAATACCGGAAACTCCGGCAGAACCGAGTGAGCCGGAAACTCCTGATGACAATATAGAAAATACAGAGACAGATCAGAATGGGCAAGCTAATCAGGAGGAAGCGGTTCAAACTGAGAATACAGAAACAGCAAGTAATGAGGATTTAATTTCCAGGCAGCAGATTGTAAAACTTCCACAGATTATTGATGATTTCAGATTTTGGACAGTTGCGAGAACTTATGCATTTGCAAAGGATGATCTGTATGTCAGAGAATCCATTCCGGAAGGAGTAGATGGAACAGCAGACACATCTGATGAGTCTCTGAAAGCAGATAAAAAGGCTGCGAAAAAAGAAGCAAAAAAGTTAAATGCCATTTACGAAAAGGCAGAGCAGAATAAAAAAGCAGCAATTCACGCAGGGCTTATTACCGAACAGGAACAGACAGAAGGCGATGTGACGCTAAACGAGAATGTAACAGGTCAGAATGCTGAGCAGGTCCGTTACATTGGTAAACTTGATAAGAATGGTCTTCTTTACATTTTAAAAGCAGAAGAAAATGGCTGGCTTTACGTAGAGTCCGGTAATGTCAGAGGATTTGTGAAAGCATCGGAAGTTTATACCAGCAATGCAGCGCAGAAGCTTTTGGAAGTTTATCAAAAAGAAGCTAAGAAAACTGCAGCAGAGAACGGGACAGAATATACAGGAATTGAAGGGACAGCAGCAATTGCCCAACCTTTAATTTCACCACAGGAAAATCAGGCGTATACGTATCTTCGTGCAACGGTAAATCAAACTGTTGCAGATAAGAATTATGCGACGGTAAATGCGACGATGCTGAATGTACGTGAGGGCAAAGGTACAGAATCCAGAATCGTGGGAACGATGAATCAGGGAGCACTTTGTTATGTGCTTGCAGATGCGGATTCTGACTGGGTATATGTGGAGTCCGCAGATGTGCGTGGATTTGTGGCAAGACAATATCTGAATACTGGAGATGAAGTAACCACACAGGTGGAGATTACAGGTGAGGATCACTATCAGACTGCAGAAGAAATTATATCGCCAGAAGAGAATCAGGCACTTTACTATACACTTACGTCTACAAAAGAAGGAACTCCGAATGGAGCAGTTCGAGAATCTATTTTGGAATATGCTTCTCAGTTTATAGGTAATCCATATGTCTGGGGAGGAACCAGTCTGACAGAAGGGGCAGACTGTTCTGGATTTGTGCAGCAGATTTATAAGGCATACGGATATGAACTTCCAAGAGTTGCACAAGATCAGAGTCAGTATGGGACACAGATTCCTGTGGAAGATGCCCAGCCGGGAGATCTGATTTTCTACGCAAAAGCAGGACATGTTTACCATGTAGTCATGTATGCTGGCGATGGAAAAACGATTGAGGCAGCCAACACGAAAGCCGGAATTATCAGTGGCACTGTCAATACGGAAAATGCAGTGTGGGCAACCCGTATATTAGAGGATAATGAGGCAGTTGTTGATGGAGGCATTGGAGAAGTCAATGCAACGACAGATATGTATGGAGCTTGTCTTGGGAATTTTAAGATTACATACTACTGTGCATGCGAAAAGTGTTGTAATAAAGCAGATGGAATTACAGCAACAGGAAGCCGTGTGGCAGAAGGAAGGACCATTGCAGTTGATCCGAGTGTCATTCCATACGGAACAAAAGTTATCATCGGAGGACATATATTTACAGCAGAAGACTGTGGTGGAGCGATCAAGCAGAATCACATTGATATCTATGTGAACAGCCATGAAGAGGCAGAGACGCTTGGTGTGGCGAATGCCTCTGTATATCTTGTGAAGTAAAGACATTGTTTTTGCAGATTTATTACAAGGTCACAATAATTATTATGAATTGCAAAATGAGAGACAGTAAAGCAATGAAAGCATGCTTTACTGTCTTTTCTGAGCTAAAAACACAGGCGTTTATTTTCATATAGAGGATAATAAAAAGGAAGAAAATTATGAGCAGAGAAAACAAATATGAGATTGATATGTGTAATGGATCAATCATGGACAAGTTAATATCATTTGCATTGCCGTTGATGTTATCCGGTATGCTGCAGTTAATGTTCAATGCGGTGGATATTGTAGTCGTAGGAAGATTCAGTGGAAGCCAGTCTCTTGCGGCAGTAGGGGCAACGACAGCGCTTATTTATCTTTTTACAAACTTATTTATTGGTATTTCTCTTGGTGCAAATGTATTAGCTGCCCGATATTATGCGGCGGGAAAGCATGAAGAGATGTCCGAGACCGTTCATACAGCGATGATGTTTGCTTTGATCAGTGGAATTATTATGATTTTTGTGGGATTATTTTTTTCAAGACTTGCGCTTGAAATTATGGGTACCCCTTCTGATGTTATTGATCAGGCAACGTTGTATATGAGAATTTATTTCCTGGGTATGCCTTTTTTTATGCTTTATAATTACGGCGCAGCCATATTAAGAGCTGTCGGAGATACGAAACGGCCGCTGATATTCCTGATTATTTCCGGAGTGGTCAATGCATGCTTAAATATGTTGCTTGTTATTGTATTCCATCTGGATGTGGCAGGAGTTGCAATTGCAACGGTGACTTCACAATTTATTTCCTGTGTACTGGTAATTGGTTGTTTATACAGAACTAAGAGCAGCTACCAGTTACGATTTTCCCGCTTGAAGATACGGAAGGAATATCTGAAACCAATCTGCCAGGTTGGAATCCCGGCTGGAATTCAAAGTACTGTAATTAATTTTTCAAATGCATTGCTTCAATCTTCGGTGAATTCATTTGGTTCAACAACTATGGCCGGATATACAGCAGCAAATAATATTTTTGGATTCTTATATGTCTCTGTCAATGCGATCACACAGGCATGTATGAGCTTTACCAGTCAGAACTATGGACTGCGAAAACTGAAACGTATGGATAAAATATTGATGGATTGCCTGATTCTGACGGTTGTCGTATCGCTTGTATTAGGAGGCGGAGTTTATTTATTTGGAGCAGAGATTCTGAGATTATATACAGAAGAGGCGGAAGTAATCCGTTGTGGTATAGAAATTTTTGCATATACCACCGTGACATATTTCCTGTGCGGAATTATGGATCTTTTTCCAGGGGCACTCCGTGGTATGGATCGTTCAACAGTACCGATGATCTTATCCGTTATTGGTACAGTGGGAACAAGAATTGTATGGGTGTTCTGGTTGTTCCCGGCTCACCGTTCGCTGGCATTTCTGTTTATTTCATATCCGGCATCATGGCTCATTACAATTGCGATGCAAGTTATTTGCTTTTATTTTGTGAGGAGAAAAGTGCATGGGTAACAGTAGGTTATGCTAAGATTTGACAGGAAATCCTGGATGTAACCGATAGTGAATAATATGTGGAAAAATATGCAATCGAATTTAATTGACTATTATCTGATTACCATATATTATTATATATTGTTAACCATTACTAAACGTCAGTCAGTGTTTAGGATTTTGGAAGTTTTGTAGTAATTTACGATTTTCACCCTAGAATAGACTAAAATACAGCAAAAAAACAGTTACAAAAAACAACGAAAATTTACGATTTTACAAGAAAAAACAGTAAGAATTTCTTTGTGTATATTGCATAAAGAATCGAGGAGATTTAATGAGAAAACTTGCTTTAAACGATGAAATATTACTAAAAATCGAAAAACCTGCCCGTTATATCGGAGGCGAGTATAATTCGGTCATGAAAGACCCGGAAAAGGTAGATGTCAGGTTCGCTATGTGTTTCCCGGACGTCTACGAAATTGGAATGTCCCATCTTGGCATCCAGATTCTTTATGACATGTTCAACCGCCGTGAGGATGTGTGGTGTGAGCGTGTCTATTCTCCGTGGGTAGATCTGGACAAGGTGATGCGCGAGGAACATATTCCTCTTTTTGCATTGGAATCTCAGGATCCAGTGAAAGAGTTTGATTTTCTTGGTATTACAATCCAGTATGAAATGTGCTATACGAATATTTTGCAGATTCTGGATCTGAGTGGAATTCCGCTTCACGCAAAAGAAAGGACGGAGGATGATCCAATTGTAATTGGCGGCGGTCCTTGCACCTATAATCCGGAACCAATTGCAGAATTTTTTGATATGTTTTATATCGGTGAAGGGGAAACGGTTTATGACCAGCTCTTAGATATTTACAAAGAAAATAAGAAAAACGGTGGAAGCAGATGGGATTATCTGGCAAAAGCTGCAGAGGTAGAAGGTATCTATGTTCCGGCGTTTTATGATGTAACATATAAAGAAGATGGCACGATTGATTCATTTGTACCGAATCATCCAAATGCAAAAGAAAAGATCAAGAAGCAGCTTGTAATGGATATGAGTGAGGCTGTCTACCCGGAGAATCCGGTCGTTCCATTTATTCGTGCGACGCAGGACCGTGTTGTACTTGAAATCCAGCGTGGCTGTATCCGAGGCTGCCGCTTCTGTCAGGCAGGAATGTTGTACCGTCCGACCAGAGAAAAAGATGTAGAGGTTTTGAAACAGTATGCTTATAAGATGTTAAAGAGCACCGGGCATGAAGAGATTTCACTTAGTTCCTTAAGTTCCAGTGATTACAGTCAGCTAAAGGAGCTTGTAAACTTCCTGATCGACGAATTCAAAGGAAAAGGGATCAATATTTCTCTGCCGTCTCTTCGAATTGATGCCTTTTCTCTGGATGTTATGGAACGTGTCCAGGATATTAAGAAAAGCAGTGTGACATTTGCACCGGAGGCTGGTTCCCAGAGAATGAGGAATGTGATTAATAAAGGACTTACGGAAGAGGATATTCTCGGTGGTGCAGGACAGGCATTTGACGGGGGTTGGAACAAGGTAAAACTTTACTTTATGCTTGGACTTCCGACGGAAACTGAAGAAGATATGAAAGAGATTGCGGTTCTGGCAGATAAAATTGCGAGACGCTACTATGAGATTCCAAAGGATCAGCGCAATGGAAAATGTCAGATCACAGCCAGTAGTTCTTTCTTTATTCCGAAACCGTTCACTCCATTCCAGTGGGCGCCGATGTATGAAAATACAGAATATATTGCAAGAGCTGCCATTGTGAAACATGCATTTCAAGATCAGCTTAACCGTAAGAGTCTGAAGTACAACTGGCATGATGCAGAAGTGACTGTTCTGGAAGGTATCCTTGCCAGAGGCGACCGAAAGGTCGGAAAACTGATTGAGGAAGTATATCGTCTGGGAGCTATTTACGATTCCTGGAGTGATCAGTTCGACAATGATAAATGGATGCAGGCATTTGAAAATACTGGAATTGATATTGGATTTTACAATTTACGAGAACGCTATGAAGATGAAGTGTTCCCGTGGGATTTCATTGATATTGGTGTTACGAAAAAATTCTTGAGAAAAGAATGGGACAAAGCTATGAAAGGAGAAGTAACACCGAACTGCAGAATGCAGTGTTCCGGCTGTGGTGCCGCAAGATGGGGAGGAGGTGTCTGTGTTGAAGGCAAGAATTAAATTTCGAAAATACGGATGTATGAAATTTATCGGACATTTGGATGTTATGCGTTTCTTTCAAAAAGTGATGCGGCGGGCAGACATACCGATCGCGTTCAGCGGCGGATACAGTCCGCATATGATCATGTCATTTGCTCAGCCACTAGGAATCGGCCTTACCAGTGACGGAGAATATCTGGATATTGAATTGACAGAGCCGATTGATTCAAAAGAAGCGGTGGCCCGAATGAATGCAGTCAGCGTAGAAGGAATTGAGATGGTAAGTATGGTGCAGATTTCCGAGGAGAAAAAGGCCAGTGGTATGACGATTACGGCAGCCTCCGATTATCAGGTGTTTTTACTGGAATCAGGAAAGAGTTCTGATGTTCGAAGAAATATTCCGTCTGAATGGAAAGAATCCTGGGAGGAGTTCTTAAGTCAGGAGCAGATTTTGGTTTGGAAGAAGACAAAGAAGAGCGAAAAAGAAGTTGATATTAAGCCGATGATTTACGGGTCAGAAATAAAGGAAGATTATATATATCTGTATCTGGCAACCGGTAGTGAACAGAACTTGAAACCAGATCTTGTAATGGAAACATTTCTGAAATATATTGGACAGGAAGATGCACCGTTGTTCTATAATCGTCTCGATGTATATGCAAGGAACGAGGCTGGAAAACTGGTGCCCCTTGAGGCACTTGGGACACCGATGGTCTGTTCTTAGTTAGAAAGAGTAGTTTGACGTGTTTTTTACAGCAGGAATGACGAGGACATTTTTGAATAAGACAAGGAGTGATTGACTTGAGTAAAAAAGAAGTAAAGACAAATGCCATGCGTATGTTGGATCGTATGAAGATCCCATATGAATATGAAGAATATGAATGTGATGAATTTTCAGACGGTATTGAGACTGCGGACAAGTTAGGGTATGATCATAAATATGTATACAAGACACTGGTAACAACAGGAAAAAGCGGTGGGCATTATGTCTTTGTTATTCCTATCGAGGAAGAAATCGATTTTAAGAAGGCTGCAAAAGTTGTAGGTGAAAAATCACTGGAGATGCTTCATCTGAAAGAATTGACAAAGGTGACCGGATATGTGCGGGGAGGCTGTACATCAATCGGAATGAAGAAACAGTTCCCGACAGTGATCCAGGAAGATGCAAAAGAACTGGAGCATATGCATGTCAGCGGTGGAAAGCTGGGCATGCAATTGACTTTGTTGCCTGAAGATCTTGCAAAAGCCGCAAACGCACAGTTTGCTGATGTTATTCATAAAGATTAACAGAGGATTTTTTGCGAGAATGCCAAGGCATTCTTGAAAGAAGGAGAGACAATTATGGATAATTACCTGACAGAAAATATTGATACCGTAATTTTTGATATTGGAAATGTATTGATACATTTTGCGTGGGAGGACTATCTTCATGATCTTGGTTATGAAGGTGCGATGTTTGACCGTGTGGCAGATGCAGTATTTCGCAGTGATGACTGGGATAAAGGTGATTCTGGACTTTACACGACACAGGAGTGGCTTGACTCGTTTATTGAAAATGATCCGGAAATTGAAGAAGATATCCGCAAAGTGTTCGAAGGATTTGGCGCGGCCATTGTCCCGTATCCGGTAACAGAACGTTGGCTTTCGTATATTCGTGAAAAAGGAATGAAAATGTATTATCTGTCCAATTATTCCGACGAAATGTACTGTCAGTCAGAGGAGCAATTAAGCTTTTTGAAAACATTTGACGGAGGGGTATTTTCCTGGAAAGAGAAATGTATGAAGCCGGATCCAAAGATTTATGAGATACTTCTTAAGCGTTATAAAATCGTTCCGGAACAGGCACTGTTCTTTGATGACAGACTTGAAAATGTGGAAGGTGCACGAAAGGTGGGCATAAATGGAGTCGTATTTAATACAGATATTCCATTGCAGATGCTTGAAAAATAATGTAATATATCAGAAGATAGTTTTTTCATAGGATGATAAATTATTCAGCATTACTAGATTATGTTATGTGGAGGAATACAAAAAAGATGATAAAGGTCGTAAAATTCGGAGGAAGTTCACTGGCCAGTGCTGCTCAGTTCAAAAAAGTAGGAGCTATTATCCGAAAAGAAGAGACAAGACGTTATGTGGTTCCGTCAGCGCCTGGAAAGCGTCATTCTGGTGACACAAAAGTGACAGACCTTTTGTATAAATGTTACGGACAGGCAATTTTAGATGATGACAGAGAAGAGGATTTTGAAGAAATCCTGAAAGTTATCAAAGATCGATATGATTCTATTATTAATGGATTGGAGCTTACGATTTCTCTGGACGATGAATTTAAGACGATCCGGGAAAATTTCAGCAAAAAGATCGGGAGAGATTACGCTGCTTCCAGAGGAGAATATCTGAATGGTATTATCATGGCAGCTTATCTGGGATATGAATTTATTGATGCAGCTGAAGTCATTTTCTTTGATGAAGAAGGAGAATTTGACGCTGAGAAGACAAACGAAGTATTATCCGAGAGACTGGCGCATACAGAGCGGGCAGTCATTCCTGGATTCTATGGATCTAATCCGGACGGAACAATCCATACATTTTCCAGAGGAGGATCTGATATTACAGGTTCTATCGTAGCAAGAGCAGTACATGCAGATATGTATGAGAACTGGACAGACGTATCAGGTTTCCTGATTGCAGATCCGCGTATTATCAAGAATCCAAAGGCAATCGACGTGATTACTTACAGAGAGCTTCGTGAGTTGTCTTACATGGGTGCAACAGTTCTTCATGAAGACGCAATCTTCCCTGTAAGAAGAGAAGGAATTCCAATCAACATCCGGAATACTAATGCTCCGGAAGACAAGGGAACTCTGATTGTTGAAGCAACATGCCAGAAACCGAGATTTACGATCACTGGTGTGGCTGGTAAGAAGGATTTTGCCTCTATTACAGTTGAAAAAGCCATGATGAACTCAGAGGTAGGGTTCTGTCGTAAAGTTCTGACGGTATTTGAAGATAATGGAATTTCTATTGAACATATGCCATCTGGAATTGACACTATGACAATCTTCGTTCATCAGGACGAATTTGCTGAGAGAGAGCAGAAAGTGATTGCGGGAATCCATCGTGCAGTTGAACCGGATTTCCTGGAACTGGAATCAGATCTTGCGCTGATCGCGGTTGTAGGACGCGGTATGCGTGCCACAAGAGGAACTTCCGGAAGAATATTCTCAGCACTGGCACATGCAAATGTTAACGTAAAGATGATCGATCAGGGTTCCAGTGAGCTGAATATTATCATTGGTGTGAGAAATCACGATTTTGATGCAGCAATTAAAGCAATTTATGACATTTTTGTAAATACAAGAATTTAAAGGAGAAACTATGATCATAGATTTTCACACGCATATGTTTCCAGATAAAATTGCTGCAAGAACGATTGATTTCCTGTCAAAGACAGGCGGTGACATGAATCCGTTTACCGATGGAACATGGAAAGGACTAAAAGAATCTACAAAACAGGCAGGTATTGATCATTCTATCGTGCTTCCGATTGCAACCAGACCAGGTCAGTTTCATACAATCAATGAATTTGCAACACATTTTCAGGAAGGGACACTCATTTCTTTTGGAAGTCTGCATCCGGAAAGTGAGAATTATAAAGAAGAACTGAGACAGATTCAGGATATGGGCATGAAAGGAATCAAACTTCATCCGGATTATCAGGATACTTATTTTAATGATATCCGTTATAAGAGAATTATTTCCTATGCTACTGAGCTTGGACTGATAATCAGCGTGCATGCAGGTCAAGATCCGAAGTGTCCGGACAATATACACTGCACGCCTGCCATGGCAGAAGAAGTATTGAATGAAGTGGAACCAGAGAAACTGGTGCTTGCGCACATGGGTGGTAATGAACTCTGGAGTGAGGTGGAAGAACGGCTGGTTGGAAGAAATGTTTATTTCGATACAGGTGTGATTCTTGACCGTATGCCGCAAGAACAGTTTCTTCGTATGGTACGCGAACACGGTGCAGACAGGATTGTGTTTGGAACTGATTCTCCGTGGGCAGATCAGAAAAAGTTTGTAGAGATTTTGAAGGAAATGCCTTTGGAAGAGGAAGAACGAAATCAGATTTTTGCTGGGACAGCAGTAAAATTACTGGGATTATAATTACACATTAATTGTGAACGGTTCTGCAGTTTTTGATAAGCGTTGAAAATTATTTTTGAATTTTTGGAAAAAGACTTGATTTTTGAAAAATCATATGCTAATATATACAGGTATGCCGCACAATGAGGTTTTAAAGTCTTGCAAAATTATTTTGCAGACACCGTAATTGGCGAGTAATGATAATAGGAGGTGCCATATGTACGCAATTATAGCAACAGGTGGTAAACAGTACAAAGTAGCTGAAGGCGATATCATTAAAGTAGAGAAGCTTGGTGTTGAGGCTGGAGAGACTTATACTTTCGACCAGGTGCTCGCAGTAAGCAACGACGGATTAAAGGTTGGTAATCCGACTGTTGAAGGTGCAACAGTTGAAGCTTCTGTAGTTGAGAACGGTAAAGCAAGAAAAGTTATCGTTTACAAGTATAAGAGAAAAACTGGATACCATAAGAAAAACGGTCACAGACAGCAGTACACTGCAGTTAAGATCGAGAAGATTAATGCATAATTAATTTTTGGAGATTATCCATGATTCATGTAGTCATTTATCAAAATGAGAAGGAAGAATGTACAGGATTTCAGACAGAGGGACATGCTGAATATGCAGATCCAGGACAGGATATTGTGTGTGCAGCAGCATCGGTATTGATTATCAATACGATGAATGCAATTGAACTTTATACAGAAGATGCATTTTCTGTATTTTCTGATGAAGAGACAGGCATGATTTCCTGGCATCTGGAAGGTAATCCTTCTAAAGAAGCCGGACTTCTTCTGAACACGATGATTCTCGGACTCAAAGGAATGGCTGATGACGAGAACTACGAAGAATATATTGATTTAACTTTCGAGGAGGTGTAACAACCATGATGAACTTAAATCTTCAGTTTTTTGCTCATAAAAAAGGAGTTGGTTCTACAAAGAACGGTAGAGATTCCGAGTCTAAGAGACTTGGTGCTAAGAGAGCTGACGGACAGTTTGTAAAAGCTGGTAATATCCTTTACAGACAGCGTGGAA
>OGDN01000399.1_pt1 | contig 91670 bp, 74 predicted proteins | sample 1570271 | NCBI WGS metagenome assembly OGDN01 (sample SAMEA4384481, study PRJEB24528) | human gut metagenome | reverse complement strand
CTTTGCCATAAAAATATGCACCTCCAAAAGTGTCTAACTTTTGGGGTGCATATCAATACGACCGTTCTTTTATTACTTTATAAATTATTCAGTCGGAGCTTTTACCAATACATTATCAATCTGCATTCCTGCATAATATCTCTTTGTATTAAATTGCATACCTGCAAGACCTGCATTGCTTACTGCACCGGCAAATTCGCCTGTCGTAGCTGTATCATTTGCATATGTTACACCGTCAACAACTGCATCACCACCGGCTTTTGGTGCTATTGTAACCTTTACACCTGTTTCAACCTTTTCTATTGTGTAGTGATAGAATACACCCTTTTCAAGTGTAACTTCAGTTGTTCCGTTTACAGTCCATGTTGTAGTACCAGCAGTTTTCAACTGTAATACAAGTGCATATTTATCTGAATCTTTTGCTTTCACAGCAAATCCTGATGGTTGGCCATTTCCGCCTGTTAAAGCCAAATCAAATTCAGCAATATAATCTTTATCTGCACCAACTTGAACTGCACTGCTTGTTATAGAAGTACCGTTATTACCTGTTTTGACAGCTGAAATTTGAGTATACTTATCGTCATCACCGGCAATAGATACAGTATATCTATCTGTATTGCCTGATACCCAATCACTTTCTGTTGCATTGTTATAATCATTCTGATAATAGATGCCTGTATACTTAAACACAGCAATAAGTGTTGTATTAGCATTTAAATCAAATGAATATTGAGCATCTGTGCTTACATATGTTCCTGTTATTAAATTTTCTGTTGATGTTACCCAACCTACAAATTCATAAAGAGCTGCAGGAGTAGCTGTTGCAACAATCTTCTTACCCTTATTCAACTGAGTATCTGTACTTGCAACACCGTTTACAGTATATGCAACTGTACCTTGCTCAGCATTTTCAGAAGTAATGCTTAGTTTAAGTTTTTCAGCAGCAATAACTTTCAAATCAGCAGTTGCTGAAACTGTTGTTCCGTTTACTGTAGCTTTAACTTTGTAATCACCTGTTGTTGCTTCTTCTGCAACATTAACTTTACCGTTTGCAACTGTAATATTTTCTGCAACTGCATCCTCTCCGTTTACTACAGCCCAATCAACAGCTGCTGTCATAACTCTGCCATCCTGGTCTTTTACAGTAGCTGTATAAGTAGCCTCTTCACCTTGAGCAAGAGTTGTACCTGTTGCAGGGTTAGCAATTTCAACTGTTGTTGCAGCATTAGCTGCCAAAGTAACATTTTCTGCTACAACTGAATCTGCAACTGTAAGTGTACCGTCTTTCTTAATTGCGTAATCATTGCTTTCAACAGTATATGTATAAGTACCTGCTGATAAAGCTGTTGTTGCAGTACCGTTTTCATCAGTTGTTATAGTTGCAACAGTTGTATCACCATTCTTAACTACAATCTTTGCACCTGCAACTTTTGTATCTGCATTTGCAGCGGCTGCCACATTAAATGTAACTACTTTACCTTTTGTAATCTTCAAAACAGGAGCTTTATCACCTGATAGTTTACCATACAAATCTGCACCGGCTGCATTGTCTGTAAACATTAGAGTAATTTTACCGCTCTTACCTTGTACAGCAGCAGTAACATCAGTTGTCAAAGCATTTTCGCCTGCTTCTGCATTAAATGAAGTAATAAGAGTTCTTGCATCAGCAAATCTGTCAGCAGCAGCACCTGTCATTGTTGTCAAGTCAATATTACCGTTTGTCAAAGCGAAAATTTTAGATGTTCTTGATTTAGTACCGCCTTGTTTTACATTGTAAATCAATTCAGCTTTTGCAACACCTTCGCCATCAGCTAATGTCGGCAATGTAAACTGTGCAAATGCTGTTCCTGCCCATGATATATCAGTATCATTATTGAAATGCTCTAATCCAGATTCAGTATTTACTGTTGTACCTTTGTTACTGCCCCATCCTGAAGTTGCAGTATTTTCAAGAGTTGCAATAGCAACTGTCGGGTCTGCTGCATATGCAACTGTTACTGTTACAGGGTATGCAGGCATTGTGAACTTGCCTTCTGCTACAGCTACTGTTGTGTCAGCATCACCTGTCTTTGTTACTGTAATTGTCGGATCAGCAGCAAGGTAACCCAAAGCAGGTGTTGTAGCTGTTATTGTAAGTTCTGTACCTTCAGCAACGCTTTTCAAATCTGTTGCGCCTGTTACTGTAGCAGTACCGCCTGTTACTGTAGTAGTTACAGCACTCTTAACTTTAGCAGTTGTTGTTACTGTGAATACACCTGCTAGATTGCCGCTAACTGTAATTTCTTGAGGAGTTACTGTTAAATCTTTGTAATCATCTTTAGCTACAGCTGATACTGTATATGTACCGGCTTTAACACCTGTAAATGTTACAGCTGTATCTTCGATTGTACCTGCAATTGTATTTTCAGCTTCTGCTTTATCTGTAAGAGTTACAGATTTAACACCTGCGTCTACAGTACCTGATACTGCATAAGTAGGAACAGCTGTTGCTGTTGGAGCCGGTGTATCTGTCGGAGCCGGTGTATCTGTCGGAGCAACTGTTTCTGCAGGAGCTTCTGTCGGCTCAGTTGTCGGAGCAACTGTTGTTGCAGGAGTTTCTGCCGGAGCTTCTGTCGGAGCTTCTGTCGGTTCAGCTGTCGGAGCCGGTTTAGCTGTAGCTTGAGCGGCACCGTTCTTTATTGTATGAGCACTTGCAAGCGGTGTCATAGTCTTTAGACTATCCCAAACCATTATCTTATCATTTGTTGTGAATGCATCTAAATCTGTTGCAGGAACTGTATAAGCTGTACCTGCTGTTAGAGCAACATTAACAACTTTCTTAACTGAATCCAATGTATTATCAGTTCTGTATGATGCTTGAACAAGAACTGCATTTGTATCCTTATCTGATGTCAATGTAACTGTATTTGCATTTTCATCAACGCTCATTGTAACCTTTGCAGGTATCGGAGCAGGTGTCGGAGCTGCTGTTTCAGTTGGAAGATACTTAGCATCAAGTGTATCTGTAATCTTATATGCAACTACATTATCAATCAAGGCTTTTGAATAAGCTGTACCACTGTCTGACTTTGTATTTTCAACTGCGAAGCTTGGAAGATGAGTTACTTGAGCTGATGTTGAACCGGAACCAACCTTAGTACCCTTAACTGCAGGGCTAAGTTTACCTTCACCATCTTTATATTTACCGTCAATAAATACTCTGTATGTACCTTCTGATACTGCAACAACTACAGTGTGCCAACCTTCTGTTACCTGAATACCGATTGGTGTATCACCGTTTGTATATCCGCTTGCATCTTCGGTTGTAATAACTGCAAGTATATCTCTTGCACAACCGTTACCATCAATATTTGTTGTGTTGTCAATCAAGAACAATCTCGGAAGACCACCTTCATCAGTACCCTTTGCGGCTGAAAGATATGTTGTAAATCCCATAATTGCAGTTTCGCCTGATGAAATTTCTTTTGTATCATCAAGAGTTACAACCGGTCCTCTACCATTTGTTGAGAATTGGTTTGCAGCAAGTTTTAGTGCATTATCGCCTGTAGCAACCTTTGCGATTGCGGCATATGTCTTTGTATCAGCACCTGTACTTCTTGAACCAACCTTAACTTTCATACCATCAACAACTGTTTTTGCATCTTGATCTTCTGTTTCGATTGATGCAACAGTTCCTACAGTAGCATTGTTAAAGTCAGCTGTATAAGCATCTGTTACTGATGCCGGGGCTGCAAGAGTTTGCGCTGAACCGGATACTGTTTCAGGTTCAGGAATTGGTGTAGCTGCTGCTACGACGCCTCTCAAACCATCTGTTGTAAGTGTTTCTGCCTCACCCGAATAAATTTTGATGTTATCAAGGCATACTTCACCAGGTCCTGTAACACTGTCATCACCACGACCGGCTGTTACATAAATAGTATCAAGTTTTGTTGCACTGTTGATATAATCAACACCATCAACTATTTTATTATTATTTACATCTATTACTGTTACTTTAGCTACATCACCTTTAACGTATGTCTGTACTCTAACCCACATATCATCAGCAATGCCTGTTACTGATGTATTATCAGCAGCCAATGTTTCTGTACCAGGGTCATTTACGATTGTACCGTCAAGTTGGTATCTTGCAGACAATGAAGATGCCACACCTGCTGTATATCCTTGACCTGTTTCAGTACTTGAATTACCGCCTGAGAACAATGCACCGTATGGGCCATAGTCTCTGGAGTCTTTAGCTGCATTTGACGAATCGATGAATGCAACTTGAGTATATCTTCCGTATCTACCCATACCATTTGACTTATGAAGTCTTGCATCGTATTCGATTGTGTAGCCGTCAGCACTTGTTAATTGTGCATCTGCAGGTAAAGTCAATGTTGCAGAATATGTACTGCTGCCATTAGCTTTAATTGAGAAATATTCACCCTTGTCATCACTCACTTGTGCAAGAGTTCCATTACCTGAAAAGCCTGTGATGTCACTTCCATCAAAGGTGTAAACAGGTGTTGCCGCGCTTGCTGTTACTGTCAAGCCTGCGAAAGCAGATGCTGACATAGCAGCGGCGCAAAGTAATGAAATTAGTTTTTTACTTTTCATTTCTTCTCTCCCTTTCTTTCCTTAACTTGTTTCCAAGTCTTGTTTAATTTAACAGGTACAGGATGTCGATTTGAGTAAATCTGCACAATCCTAACCCATCTATATGGTATATATTGTATCATATTTTTTTTGTATGTGCAATATTATTAAGAAACTTTGAACAAAAATATTGCACAAAAAAGCACATCATTTTTTATATAAAATGCAAAATTCAAGTTGTACATTTTTTATTTTTGTAGATTATTTTTACCAAAAAAGACCGCTTTCGCGGTCTTTTTTGGATTGTTTAGTATTCCGTTTGCAATTCACTTGCAAAGTTTATTCTGTATATTGGTCTGCACTGAATATTTCTATATTATCCATTGATACAGAACCGCCTGATGATTTACCATACTTACAATATAGTCCCGATAATCCTGTTGCACTTGTATCAGCCATATCAACTTCACCGTCAAAATAAGTTTTACTTGAGTCAAGTGATTTTGCTACTACATTTACTTTGTGTGTTGTAAAATCACAAACTGCAACTACCGATACCCATTCATTATTCGGAATTGTAGTCGTTTGTCCGTTTGCTGTGATTGCACCGTCCTTTGTTTGCTTCAAATACAAAACATATCCGCCTGTACAACCATAATTTTTATTTCCATCATTATAAGTCATATTTCCCGAATGAACGGCAAATTCATTAGGATCAATATTTGCTTTTGTAAACTTAATATTCATTGCATATACAAGTCCATTATCAGATGTATATGTTTCTCCGAATGATTTTTCTCCGCCTCTTGAATTAGTATTTGCTCCAAATCTCAAATAATTGCCAAGACTTGAATTTTCATCATACTCAACCGTCATTGCACTTTGTTGATTTGCACTAACCCATCCGTTTGCTGCCAACGTTGATGTTGTTAATGTTTTGAATGTTTCATGATACAAATAATTGTATTTATCCGGTTCAGATACTGTAAACACCGCCGTAAACTTCGCAGTGTCATGTGCTCTTACAGTAATTTCACTTGTGAATGCAAAGTTTTCATTACTGCCGTCCTTACGCCAAGCCAAAAGTTCATAGCCTTCATTTGCAGTCGCAGTCAAAGTCACCATATCGTTCATATCTACTGTTTTTTCAGTAGTTCCTGCTTCTCCTATATATGCACTTCCCATTGTATTGTCGCTTGATTCTACTGTAATTGTCTTTTTAGGAAGAGCTTCTTGTTCAAGAGTTCCTACCTTCAAATCAGATATTTTAACATCAACTGCCGCTTTACTTGCCGATAGCAAGAAATAAGTAAGTTGTGTAGGTGAAACTGTACCAAATGTACTGTAATTACTAAATTCATATGTAACAGGGTCGAAACCGTCTATTTGAATAGTGCCTGTTCCGTTATCCATATCAAGAATATATCTTACAGTTGACCATTTACCCTTATTTATTGAGCCTACTTCTTTACCACCAGCCTTAATTGAGCCGTTACTTGCCACATTAAATAGTGTAATTGACTGTTTTCCACCCGGATTTCTATTATCTATACCGTCTGTCAAGCCGAAATTAAGATCTCCGCCCGAAACGTATGACAAATCCATTTCTATAAGGTATTTTCCGCTTGTGCCTATTACTGTTTCCGATGAATCGTCTGCCACATCAAATTTCTTTGAAGCATAGAATGAACCATCTGAACTGTTATCAGCTTTCTTACCTGTCGATGCAAACTCGGCATATCTTCTGTTTATTACATCATCTGCACTTTCTGCACCAAGTTTTCCGGTATTTACAGCACTTCCTGCCAAAGCCCAATTACCGTTTCCTGCCAAATCTTCATCACCGCTATAAGTTTTACCTTCGTAATTAAAGTTTTCCGATATAATCGAACTCTTTATTGTCATAGGTTCATATACGGCTGAATATGTATCCGGATTATCTGTATCAACTATCAATCCTTCATCTCCACCCGCATCTTTTGCTCTGTAAACTACTGCAGTGTATGTATCACCTTCACCAAGAACAAGACCGTCTGTTGAAGTTCTGAATTCCGTAATTGTTTGTGTTCCGTTTACAGTGTTGTCAACCTGTGCATTTGCATAGATTTTACCCTTTTCTGTTCCGTCGGAATTTTTAATGGTAATAACTACAATACCGTATGCACTCATATCCTTTTCAGATACCGAATGTTTCAAAACATCAACAGATTGTATTGTTCCGTCTTCTGCAAATACTACATTTTTTATAGTAGTAGGATATTTTGTAGGTAGCAACGAAACATATACATCAGGATATGCCTTGTTAGGTGCAGCACCTGCTTTTACAACAGTTTCAGAAACTTCATACGGTGTTGCGGTACTTCTCATACCTGTTACAAGAGGTTTTATTGAATTTGCTTCTACTTCTGTAATCGCCGACTGAGCCTTGTTAGTTTGAAGTTTTAGTGCTTCTTGCATAAATAAGTATGCACCGTTATCGGCACCAGCGTCATTAGGGTGAGTACCGTCAATTCCGCCGCCTCGTACTCCACGGAAATAGTAGTCAACTGCATTTTTCTCATAAACTTCAGAACCGCGTATTTCCTTTACCTTTGCTCCGGCAGCTTTCATCCAATCAAGCCAAGGTTGATTTAGGTCAATAAATACTACATCCTTTGCTCCGGCTGCAGTAATACCCTTAGCAATAACCGTGTCTGCATACTCATAACCCGCATCTAATCCGTCTGACACTGCCTTAGCAACAAATTTATCTGCTTCTGTTTTTCCGCCTGTTATAAGCACTTCTGTATAATATTTTGCAGCTTTACTGAATCCGTTAAGTGTTGATTTCCATGTATTTGTTTCTGCATCAAATTGGTCTGTGTTATGACGGTCAATAGGTCCTACATAAATCGTTGTCGCTCCGACCGAATGAGCCTTTTCATAATACTTCGGTATTGCTTTTAAATATCCCAAAGGTCCGTCGTCCTTATGATTATGTCCATATTGAACATATACAAAATCGCCCTTACCGATGTTTGCATTTGCCGCATTCCAGTGTGCAGAATCTGTTGCATTTATACCTCCGTCACCTTGATTGGATATTGCAACTCCTGTCGGCAAATATTTTGATAAGAATGTACCTGTTCCGCCATAGTTTTGTAGCGGGAAGAACGGTTGTAATGCAGCATAATCACAACCTGTTGAATCTGTATACATCCAAACAGTAGGACACGCTTCAACTTCTTCAACTTCTATAGCCGAAATTGCAACATTGTCGCCAACCGCTACTACATTTAGCATATCATCAGCATATGTAAAATCTTTTGCTCCGTCACGTCCTTTTATGTATACGTTTTGAAGCGTTGCAGTAAATTCAACTTCTTTTGTTTCTCCCGCGGCAATCTTCTCTTCTGTTACAATCGGATGACGTCTTTCAGAAAATACAGTTGCAATAGCGTCTTTTGTCTGATCTAATCCGGTAACGTAAACTTTTACTTTATAGTAATGGTCATTTTCCGCATCCATACTGAAACGAATAGGATAATCACCTTCTATTGCAGGCTCGCCTTTTATCGGAGCACCGCCAACAGCACCCAAGAAATCGTCTGTTGCAGATGTAACCGTATTCTTTTTACCCGAATTTACAACAACAACCTGTCCTTCTTGAGTATCTATACCATCGATATGAGTTCCTACTTCATATGCCTTTTCATCAGTTCCTAACAAACCAAACTTTTTACCGTCAGATGTCTTTGTGGTGTTTGTTGAATATGCGGTATCTTTTGTTACCGAATAATATCCTGTAGCCACATTATCGCTGTCGCCAAAGTCAAACTTCCACATTTTTCTCGGAACATTTACAGGCTCGATAAGCAACGGACGCATATTTTGCAAACTGTCCCAAAGCATTATTCTTGCACCTGAAGGTACGTTTATTTTACTTCCGTCAGACACCTGCTGATAATCAAGTTTTTGCAATGTACCATTATCAGAATCGTAAGATGCAATAATCGCATATGCATTACTCGATGAATGAATTGTTGCAGTATTACCGTCAAGCGTTACTGCATAGTTTCCGCCTGTGGTATCGTCTGCACTTGCCGTCATAGGCAATACGATACTTCCCGCAATCATTGCCGTTGACAATGCCGCACAAAGCAATTTTTTTAGATTGTTTTTCATAAAACCTTCTCCTTTTTTATAAATTTCCTCTCTCAAATTTGCCGTTATAAATTATATTATCATATTCTCTCAAAAAAGAAAAGCAGATTAATAAAAAAAGTAGTTTTTTTATTAAATCTGCTCTGTTTTTTTACTTTTTCTTTCTAAGCATTGCACCCTCGCAAACAGGCTGTGCCGTTTTAAACTTAACTATCTGCTCCGCATGGTTTGCAACTTCGATTTCGTTACCGTTTTTGTCGCACATACTTTCAACCGTCTGTACGAAAAACGGTTTCATAGGCTGAATTATCTCTATTTCGTCCCCCTTAAAGAAACGGTTTCTCTGCGTAATTGTCGCAATACCCGTTTTTTCATCATAATCCTTTACTATGCCGATAAGGTCATAATCTCTGATATACGAGCTTGATGTATAAACCTGCGAATTTTCGTCCGGTTTACCGAAATAAAAACCTGTTGTATACGGTCTGTGACTGACCTTGCAAAGCTCTTCATATTCCGCTTCATTAAACACATAATTTTCGGGATCGGCACAATATCTGTCAATCTCGCGTCTGTATGCTCCGACAACCGTTGCAACATAATAAGAAGTTTTTACTCTGCCCTCGATTTTAAGGCTCGCAATACCGCTTTGCACAAGCTCAGGTATATGACGGATTGTACACAAGTCCTTTGAATTAAATATAAACGTACCTCTTTCGTTTTCAAACACGTCCATATATTCACCAGGTCTTGTTTCCTCGACAAGTTTGTAATTCCATCTGCACGGATGTGCGCAAGCACCCATGTTTGAGTCACGTCCCGTCATATAGTTTGACAAAAGACATCTGCCAGAATACGATATACACATAGCGCCGTGTATAAATGCTTCAAGCTCCAAGTCCTCAGGAATTTTCTTTTGAAATTCCGCAATTTCTTTAAACGACATTTCTCTTGCAAGCACGACACGCGTCGCACCCATCTTGTACCACTTTATTGCCGAGCGATAATTAATGTTATTTGCCTGTGTACTTACATGAATAGGTATTTCCGGTGCAAGTTCCTGCATCATATCAAACAATCCCAAATCTGCCACAAGCACTGCGTCAAAGCCGTAATTCTTTATATCTTTGACAAACTCCTCAAATTCTTCAATATCATCATTGTGCGGAAGAATATTCGCGGTAAGGTACACTTTTTTGCCTCTGTCGTGAGCGTACTTTATACCCTCCTGCATATCTTCCTTTGAAAAATTTTCCGCCGCAACACGTAGTGAAAACATTTCACCGCCGATATACACCGCGTCCGCACCGTAATCTATCGCTGTTTTCAATTTCTCCAAGCTGCCGCCGGGAGCTAAAAGTTCTGGTTTCTTCATAAATATATTCCTACCCTTTATTATTTCTTTACCGATATTGTAACACCGTCACCGAGCGGTAAAAGCGATGTTTCAAGCTCCTTATGCTCCATAAGCATATCAATATATTTTCTAAGACGTTTTACAATCGTGATTTTTCTTCTCACAACGTGGTTATCGTCCGCTGTCATTCCCTTGTAAAGCACATTGTCGGAAATAAGCACACCGCCTTTTTTCAGCAATCGCACGCACTCATCAAGCATATAAATATAATGTGCTTTCGGACCGTCAAGGAATATCATATCAAAAACTTCATCATCGTCAATATACGAAAGATAATCCTTTGCATCTGCCTCAATAACCGATATTTTTTCCGCATATCCCGAAGTTTTAATATTCTCCCTTGCAATACGCACCATATCTTCGTTACATTCAAGTGTTGCTATTTCGCAGTCATCATCTGTAGCCTGTGCCATTAATATAGAAGAATACCCAATCGCACAACCTACTTCAAGTATTTTTTTCGGTTTAACCGTTCTGCACATCACCGACAAAAACCTTGCCGTTTCAGGCTCTACTATCGGAACACTGTTTTCTTCCGCATATTTTTCAAGCGAGTGCATAAATTCATCATTATGCACTGTTTTCGCACGCAAATATTCCGTTATATACGGCGGAACAATCGCGTCTTTATCATATTCTATCATTTATCAAACCTCTTTATTGTTTTAAACTGTCTTGATTTTCAATCGCACTGTCATCGACCGAAATATTTTGTTCGGTACTCTGCATTGCCGCAAGGTGTTCTTCATATGTCTTTGAGAAGATATGTGAGCCGTCCTTGCCAAGTACAAAGTAATACGCATCGGTTGCCTCCGGATAAAGCGCCGCCTCTATACATTCCGTTCCCGGATTGCATATAGGACCTATCGGAAATCCCGCATACATATATGTGTTATACGGTGAATCTATCTGCGTGTCGGCAATCGAAAGTACAGGCTTTCTTTCACCTAAAATATACTGTACCGTCGCACACGACTGGAACTTCATACCTGAGTTTCTTCTATTATAAAATACTCCCGCAACTTTTGCTCTTTCCGTTCCGCTGTCCGTTTCACGTTCAACGATTGACGCCATAGTTATAACTTCATCAACCGTCAATCCAAGCTCTGTCGCACGTTCATAATACTCCGGTTTAAACTGATTGTCAAATGCCGCAAGCATTAGGTCGATAATATCGTGTGCCGACATTCCGTTCGGAATTTCATACGTTGCAGGGAACAAATATCCCTCCATACGCCCGTCACGTTCAGGCAAGTTTTTCAAGAACGCATAATCATAATCGTCGGGATTTAAAGCCGCATAAAAGTCCTGCCAGCTTACAATACCTGCCTCATCAAGTTTCTGTGCAATCTGTTTGATTTCATAGCCCTCCGGTATTGTAATTTTCGCAGCCTCACGGCTCGGCGTTATTATAAGATTAAGTATGTCACTGTAACTCATTCCGTCATCAATCGTTGCCGCACCCGGCTGAAAATTACCGTCATATCCGCCGAGCTTTGACTGCACCTTAAACAAAAGCGGATACTTTATTATGCCGTTGTCCTTTAACAGTTTTGCAACAGATGACGTACCGTCACCTTCTGCAACCTCTATTCTCTTACTTCCTTCTTCTATTGAAACACCAAGGCTGTCGCTTAATAGTATGCCCGTTCCCGCAAGACCCAAAACAACTATAACAGCTATGATTATCACAGGCACTTTCCATTTGCCGTAACCTGTTTCATGCACCTTTACTGCCATAAAAGTGTCCTCCTTATTAATACATATTACTGCTATTCTATAACAAAATACACTTTTCGTCAAGTTTTGCGTTTTTTTTGTCAATTTATACGATAACTTTTCTTTAATTTTTACATATTCATAATTGAAAATTTTGAGAAAGTATTATATAATATTAATATGAGATTATTTTTAAGGAGGAGTTATCAATGGGATACAAGGAAACCTACAACCGTTGGCTTACAAGCGACGTGGTTGATGATGACACAAAAGCAGAGCTTAAATCTATTGAAAACAACGAAAAAGAAATAGAAGAAAGATTTTATCGTGAACTTGAATTCGGTACAGCCGGTATGAGAGGTATTATCGGAGCGGGTACGAACAGAATCAATATATATAACGTAAGACGTGCAAGTCAAGGTGTTGCGAAGTACGTTCTTTCAAACGGCGAGGACGCCGCAAAAGCAGGTGTTCTTATCGGTTATGATACACGTAATTTTTCACGCACATTTGCCGAAGAAACAGCTAAGGTTCTTACTTGTGCAGGTGTAAAGACTTATCTTTTCCCTATCGTTCATTCAGTTCCGGAAGTTTCATTCGGTATTCGCGAACTTGGCTGCAGTGCCGGCGTTATGATTACCGCCAGCCACAACCCTAAAGAATACAACGGTTACAAGGTATACGGTCCTGACGGCGGACAACTTCCTCCGGACGCGGCTGATGTTGTTGTTGCCGCAATCGACAGCTACGATATATTTGACGATGTTAAGTTTATTTCGCTTGACGAAGCAAAAGAAAAAGGCTTGCTTGAAATCGTAAGCAGTGACCTTGACGAAAAATTCCTTGATGTTGTTCAAACACAGCAGCAAAATCCCGAGGCAGTAGCAGAAGTTGCAGATACATTCAAGCTTATCTACACACCTTTCCACGGCACAGGCTCAAGACCTATCAAGGCAATACTTAACCGTATGGGCTTTAAAAATGTGCTTGTCGTTAAGGAACAGGATACAGAGGACGGTAATTTCCCGACTGTTAAGTCCCCTAATCCGGAGGACAAGGAAGGTTTTGAAATCGCTATAAAAATGGCAAAGGAAAATGACGTTGACGTTATCATCGGTACAGACCCCGACTGTGACAGAGTCGGTATAGTTGTTCGTGACGCCGACGGCATATACAGAACACTTACAGGCAACCAAACAGGTGCTTTGCTTGTTGAATACATACTTTCATCAAAGAAAGCCAAAGGCACTCTGCCTGAAAACGGCGTTGTTATCAAGACAATCGTTACAACAGAGCTTGCCGCCGCAATCGCTCATTCATACGGTATCGAAATTATGAACGTGCTTACAGGCTTTAAGTACATAGGCGAAAAAATGACAGAGTTCGCAAAGACAGGCGACCATACATATCTTATCGGCTTTGAAGAAAGCTACGGTTATCTTGTAGGTACTCACGCACGCGACAAAGACGGCGTTGTTGCGACAATGCTTATCGCAGAAATGGCTGCTTACTACAAAACAAAGGGTAAGTCACTTTACGAAGCACTTATGGATATATACAAGAAGTACGGATATTATTCAGAAAAGACAGTTTCATTTGTAATGCCGGGTAAAGACGGTATGGAAAAGATGTCACAGTTACTTACAGACCTACGTCAAACACCGCCGACAAAAGTTGCAGGTATGGACGTTGTACTTTACACCGACTATCAGTCACAAACAATTAAAGATACAAAGGGCAATGTTTCACCTCTTAAAGGTTTGCCTAAGTCAAACGTATTGAAGTACAACCTTTCAGACGAAAAGACTTACTTTATCGTAAGACCGTCGGGAACAGAGCCGAAAATCAAGTTGTATCTCGGCACATTCGCAGAAAGCTTTGAAACAGCCGAAAAGACTATCGAAAAAGTTCTTGAAGATTGCAAAAAACAACTTGGACTATAAACCAAAATGCCTTTCTCAAAGAGAAAGGCATTTCAGATTGTAGACAAAACCGTTATGGTTTTGTCTACTTTGTTCTTGGGTGTTTGAGGTGCAACCTCAATTTATAATCATTTCTGGCGACCTGTGCGACAGAAATGGCTTAAAATCTAAAGTTTCGACTTTGGAGGAACTTTATGATTTTTTCTCTAAAAACACTCAAAAATTACATCGCAAGATGTGATTTTTGGAGCTGTCGACATTTTGTCGACAGACTCATTAACTTGTGGTATCATTAATTTATATTACACTTGGGGGGATTGCAATGGGGAAATCATTTAATCAAAAGCTGAAATTACTGTACATAATGCAGATGTTAAAGGAAAATACAGACGAAAATCACGCAATGTCCGCAAATGATATTATTTCGGCACTTGCCAAGCAAGGTATAAGCGCCGAACGCAAGAGCATTTATGATGACATTGAACGGCTTAAATTATTCGGTTGCGATATTTTGAGCAGAAGAAGTGAGCCGAAAGGATATTATCTCGCGTCAAGAGATTTTGAAATTGCAGAATTGAAGTTATTGGTTGACGCAGTTCAATCTTCAAAATTCATTACAGAAAAGAAATCAAATCAGTTAATTCACAAAATCGAACAGCTCGCCAGCCGTCATGAGGCTCAAACGCTTCAAAGACAAGTCGTTGTTTCAAACAGAATTAAGACGATGAATGAGAGTATCTACTATAATATAGATAAACTTCATTCCGCAATATCTTCAGATGTTAAAATCACTTTCAAATATTGTTCATGGACGCTTGCCAAAAAGCTTGAACCGAAAAAGGACGGTGCAAATTACACCGTAAGTCCGTATATTTTGATATGGGACGATGAAAATTACTATCTGATTGGTTTTGATGATGATAGCAAAGAAATACGCCATTACCGCGTAGACAAAATGCTTAACATAACAATAACCGCCGAAAAACGTGACGGCGGTGACCAATTCAGCAAATTCGATATAGGAAACTATTCAAAAAGAACATTCGGTATGTTTGCAGGTGACGAAAATACACTCGAAATTGAATTTGACAATAACCTTATCGGTGTTGTTATGGATAGGTTCGGCAAGGATATTATTTTAAACTCAAATACCGAAAATACGTTCGTTGCCAAATTAAATGTAAACATCAGTTCACAGTTTTACGGTTGGCTTGCAGGGCTCGGAACAGGTGTAAAAATCCTTTCTCCGCAGTCTGAAGTCGAAAAATATTTAACATATATTAAGGATATATCCTCAAAATATACAAATTATTGATGTTTTGTTATATTATATCCTGTAAGCATATAACTATTAATACATTTAATGGTTATTTTTTCTTTCACTTTTCATAAAAAACATTTCGTATTAATCGGATTTTTTATCTATTTAATGGTATTATTATTCATTTTGTTGACAAATCAATCGACTGTGATATAATGTAGCCAATGTACAAAGTTGTGCATTTATTTTTATACCGCCGGGTATAGAAATAACATATCTGGAAATAATCATATTGATATTTCCGAAGGATAGGAGGTTTTTACCATGAAACAATTTTCTTATACAATTCAAGGTGAACACGGACTTCACGCCAGATGTGCCGGCAAACTCGTACAAAAAGCACAAAATTTTACGTCGAACATTAGCATTGAATATAACCAGAGAATTGAAAACTTAAAAAGACTTTTTACAATAACTTGTCTTGGCATCAGCAAAGGTGATTTCGTTACTGTCAAAGTTGAAGGTAACGACGAAACTGAAGCCGCAAATGTTCTTGAAAATTATTTTAAAGAAAATCTTTAAAGACAAAAAGCACGACTGTATCAGACGTGCTTTTTGATTTGTTTGCACAAAAAAATCGAAACAAGCATAACCTGTTCCGATTGGAGCTAATGGGGGGAGTCGAACCCCCGACCTACTGATTACGAATCAGTTGCTCTGCCAACTGAGCTACACCAGCAAAAATGAAATATAAGAGAGAGCCGAAGCTCTCTCTGTAATATTTTTAGTTAAACAAACTTTTAGCAATCGTGCTGACTGCTTTTCCGTCTGCTCTTCCCTTAACTTTCGGCATAACGTATTCCATAACCTTACCCATATCTTTCATGGAGGTTGCGCCTACTGCTTTAACGCCTTCTTCTACAATCGGACGTAGCTCGTCCTCTGTAAGCTGTTTAGGAAGATATTCCATCAAGCATTCCATTTCCTGTTTTAACTGAGAGATTAAATCCTCTCTGCCACTCTTTTCATATTCAGGAAGAGAGTCCTTGCGTTGCTTTAATTGCTTTGCAATTACCTCCAAAATATCCTCGTCATCAAGAGTTACTTTGTTGTCCTTTTCAACCTGCAATATTGCAGTACGGACAAGTTGTACTGTATTTTTGCGTACAGTGTCTTTGTTTTTCATTGACGATTTTAGATCTTCTGCTAATTTTTCCTTTAAAGACATTATCGTCATCTCCTTATGTTACTAATTAAAAATTAGAACTTTCTTTTTCTTGCAGCTTCTGATTTCTTTTTACGCTTTACGCTTGGCTTTTCATAGTGCTCACGCTTTCTGATTTCAGACATGACACCTGACTTAGCACATTGACGCTTGAATCTGCGAAGTGCGCTATCTAATGATTCATTATCTTTTACTCTTACTTCAGACATTGTTTCCCCTCCCTCCGGCAAGTCAATTCTAAAAACGGACTTGATGGACTCAGTTATACACTGTTTGTACAACAATATCTATTATACCTTATTTTACATAGATATGTCAAGATATTTTAGTGATTTTTATAAAGATTTGTTTATTTTTTTAGCTGCCGACAAATTTATCGGCAGCTGTATTTATTATTTCAATGTTTTTGACAAACGATACATCACTACGCAGGTCCAAAGTTTTGTATCATCAAGCCTCAATCCGCTGCCGGTGCCGACAATTATACCGTTATCCACGCACCACCGAACAGCCTCTTTTGCCCAGTCGGGCATATTATCATCGATATAATTATAAATCATAGGATTTTCGATTTTGTAAACCTCATTCTGCAAAACATCAACTCTTGCAGTCTGTTCCGAAATCATTTGTTTTAATTCTTCATATTGCGACATTGTAAGTTCCTCCTCCATTTTTTCGCCGACTATCGCGTCACTTATTGCCTCGGCAATTCTGTCTGCGCCGACTTTATTATATAAATCCGCGTCCGATTCGGTGTCGACAAAGCACACTTCTATAAGCATCGACCTCGCATTACTTCTGCGAATGACATACAAATTTGAGCCGTTTTTTATACCTCTGTTTATAAACCCAAGCTCCGCCATATTTTCACATACCAGCTCCGCTTGTTTAAAAACTTCTCCGTTATAAGTATAAACCTCAGTTCCTCTGCCGCCGCCGCTGTTAAAGTGTATCGAAACGAACAAATCAAGCGGCTGTGCATTCGCTTTATCCACAATCTTTTTCAAATTTTCACTTACCGTAGAAGAATAATCGTCAGTGCAATCAACCACCGTAACACCTTTTGCCCTAAGATACTCCATTACTTTATAACCGACTCGGCGCGTTTCGTTGCTTTCGTTAAGGAATCCGACCGCACCGCTGCCGACTGTACCGCTGACAGTGTGTCCGCAATTTATTCCTACTATCATATATCTCACTCCCCATATATTATATTCACTCACTGTCCGCACTGTTACTGTCACGAATTTGGAGCAATATATCCTTTATTGCTTTTGGCATTCTCGGGTAAATCACCGCCACATTTTCCAACACACTTATTCCCTCATTCGCTACGTAAAACATAATAACTATTTCCCGAATTGCAACATTATCGCCTGTAATCTGTTGCAGAACATTTGAAAGTGCTACTATAATTAATACAGTAATCTTTTTGAGTAATCCTTTAAACCCAATCTCACTTGACATTGTTTTTGTATAAATTGCTTTAATAACACCCGTTAAATAGTCAAGCACCATTATCACCAACAGTGCCCACAAAATACTGTCCCATTGACCGAAAATTGCGGCGAAATATCCGCCCACAATTCCGATAACCGTACTTGTCCAATTAAAAATCCTGTCCATAAATTATTCCTCCTTTTTATTTATTTTCAGCTTGCTTTTTTAACTCCGCCACCGTTTTTACAACCTCGATTGGCTCTTGGAAACCATAACTGCAAAGTGCATTATACATTTCATAAACATCGCTGATTATATAGTCAAGCCCCGGATAATTAACCGAATTACTTTTTTCTAAGCCTTCGGCAACCCACTTCAGCAAATCCGTCACACGATAACTTGCATCTTTACCATTTACAATATCATTCGCACCGACTTTTCCGCTTACAAGTTCATTTATTGCCCCAACAAACGAATCTCTGTTATTCGTTTTGAGAGCGTCAAGCGTGTTCAATCCTTCAAATCTGATTATACCCGCATATATTTCGGCAACTTCCGCTTTCATATATGTTACATTCATCTTTGCAACATTACCCGATTCAGGCTGTTCCGTAACCTCCAAGCCCAATGTACCGTTATCGCAGTCATATAACAAATTAATCCACTTTTCTCCTTCTTCACCTTTTTCCGCCGAAAACGAGGCAGAAATCGGTGCTGTTTGTATATATGCACGTCCGTCCCTAAAAATTTTAGTCTGCACAGGTAAGCTGTTTATCGTCACTGTACCGTTTCCGTTTCCTGCATTTATGTTTATAATAAAATCAGACTTTTTCAGACTGTGTGTTATCTTATGCGTAATATTCTTTTCTCTTCCGTACAATTCGGTTTTGTCTGCTTTTTCAAAAAATCTTGACTTGTTTTCTTCATTATCTGACTGGCGCTCCATTTTTTCATATTCAATACGACCGCTCAATTCATCATCTGCCTCTTGACGCGAATTTACCTCGTCTGAAATCTTGATTTCAAGCGAACTGTCCGCTTTCTTTCTGTCCGATGTTTCGGTTGAAATTTTGCCCTCAATCGAACTGTCTGCCGTCTTTCTGTCCGACGTTTCCTTTGTTATTTTATCAGTCAAATCATTACCTAAATTCACACGTTGATTTATTTCTTCACTCAAATTATCCTCTAACGTATTATATTCATCCTGCACTGTCTGAAAATTCGATTTTACCTGTTGCCACCATTTTTTCAGCAAAGTTTTTCCGTCAAAATTAAAATCTAATTTCATTCTTATTCTCCTTCCACCAATATCCTTTTACCGTTAATACACAACATACCGTTACTGTCCTGTGTAATAACATTATCCCCCACACTCAATTTTTCCGTTTCAAAATCACCCTTAAAATTCATATTGCCCTTGTCCGTAATATTCACAGCCGAATTGCCGTTGTTGTCCGTAATATTAAACACAAACTGACCGTTCACATTGCCAATCTGCGTTTTTACGTCACCATCCGTTGACACCTCAATAATATCCGATAACAACGAAACCGTACCGTTTTCACCGTTTATTTTCATTCCGGACTGTGAAATAACACCGCTTACCGATTTTGCCCTGACTTTACCGCCTGTTGTCGATACTTTTTTGTAACGTTTTGCAAGAGTTCCTATTTGTTCAAGATAGAAAAACAAATCCTTTTTAACCCTGCCGACAGATATAACGGTATCGTCACTTTGATAAGGATAATATTCAAGCCTTATGACGCGTTCTCTAATCTCGTTTCCGCAGTCGATTACAGTCACCGTATCACCGATATTAATTTTCTCGTCCGCATAATCCGCTAATTTTGAAATATCGGCATATCCGCCTGTTATATTAACACAAGGCACGTCAATTCTTTCCTCATTTTCACTGTCAAACTCCCACTGTGCGCGTCTTAATATTTTGCTCGGTTCAATATAATCGGTATAATCACGATACCCCTCACGAACACCGTAAATATCCGCGTTTTCACTTATAATATACTGCTTTCCGCTGTTCACACTTCCGATATGTGCGTCATCTTTTCCGTAAGGATACAACTTCGTCACCATATCGGTTATATCCCTTTCTATCGAAATATCTTTCATATTCTTTGAAAGGTCAAGCCTTAAACAGCTTTCACCGCCTATACGCTCCACAAGGGCAATCTTGTAATTGTCGGCATAAATCTCGCCCTTACCGCAGTTTTCGATAAGAGCCTTAACCGCCTCATACGGATTGGTCTTATCCATAGAAAAGAAATCAACTTTAAAACCGCTGTAATCAACTCGTTTCAATCCGACTTTTGTCAATTCACTGTCCGTCATAATCGAAAACTTCGTATTTTTAAATATCTGCCCCAAAACATAAGACGGAGTTTTTCCGATTAAATCGGGAATATTTTGAATATGTATGTTCGACGCGTCCGCATTATAGACGTGACTGCATTCCGTCGTAATAAAATTCTTTTCACCGATTGTTTTTGTTACCTTTATAATTCTGTATGCCTGCCCCTCGCATACAACGATTTTATTTTCACTTATAATTTCTGACTTTTCATTTATCGGGTGCGAAAAATCAAGCCTGCGTTCACCGTTTATTTCATACGTAACACGCACATCATACGCGTCACCGATTACAATACCCTTGTCAAACGTAACACTGTTATACGGTAATATTCTAAGCATTTCCGTCACCCCATTCCAAGTCGTCAAAATGTTCACCGTACATAAAATACGGCGTATATGAAATTTCGGCCGTCATATTTTGACTGTTTGAATTTACGATATGAAGTTTGTTTCTTCCCGACGGAAATTCAAAAAACTCACCCGACACCAATATATTTTCGCTTGTATTTTTGACATTTTGTTTTTCAAAATCAATCGTTGTCTGACCGTTTGACATAAACGCAAGCGATTTGCCGTTCATAGACAGCGTTACATTTCTTGCACTCGCGCCAAGCTTTACAATCGGTCTTACAGGTCTGTCACCGAAATTGTATACACTTATATCACCGCTGCCGGAAATATTAAATTTAAACAAACACGAAATATCAATAGGTATATTTGCATCTAACATAAAAGGCATTTCCAAAGCCGGGCCTTCCGTATCAAAAATACATTTACAAAACGGTTCTGCCCTGAACGACACCTCCATAACCGCCTTACGACCGCCGTGTTCAGGCATATATATAACCTCGTCCGACACTTTCCCCCGCCATTTTGAAAATGGCATATCATCAAAAATCAACTCACCCTCACCGCAAAGCCACAGAGAAAGCAAAGACAGCTTCCTCTGCATTTCCGCAAGATTATCGGCATATATGTTAAACGTAACCGTGAATATCCTGTCATTATAAAACTCACGTCCGAAAGGATTAGCTTTTGAAAAATCATATCCGCCGTCACGGTACGGCAAATCGACAATATTCTCTTTTACGCTCGGCAATATCGGTCTTGATTTAGTCCTCACCGTCACACCGAAATCGGAAGAATGACGGTCTTTAAATATAAAACCATTCCTCATATAATCCCCCTTTAATTGTAATTACCGTATGATACGGCCAGTCCAACTCTGTTTTGAAGTGCGTTCAAAATATCACGGCTGTCTCCTCTTATGCTGATATTTCTGTTGTCAGAATAAGAATTTGACGATACCTTAATCGACTTTATTGCACTTATAGTCTGATTGAACAACGATGTAATCACACTTTGCATATTTTTTACGTCAAAATTCACGCTTTTCACGATTTTTTCTATATTCATTCCGTTTTTTTCGATAGTTGCAAGAAGATATTTCTTATTTGCCTCAACGGTATCATAACTGTTTTCAAGACTTGTTAAAGTTGCGGTATGTGTTTTTTGTAATTTGTACATTTCCTCTTCACGTTTTATCTTTTTCATCTGCTCCTGCAAAGATTTGTATGTATCCATACCTTTTTGAGTAACCGCATTTTTATATATGCTCAATTTGTGCGATATTTCGGACTTCGACTCGTTCCTGTCCTCAACCTCCCACTTCGTGCCAAGTGCCTTTTCTTCACTTGAAAACTGTTCTTTCAGATTATTTATGTATTCCTTTTGCTTATCAAGAAGTGCGTCCGTTGCCTCGATTTTTGCATTATACAAATTCAAAACCGCATACATAGTATCGTCACTGTATTCCTGCCAACCTACAAAACCGCCGTCATACATTTTCTGAATACGTTCGATACTGCGCTCGTAAAACTGAATATGACTGTCGCCTGTTTCGTCCCAATCATCATATGTATCGCGGATATTTTTCCAATTCTTCGCGTCACTTTTCCACTTTTCATAAACGGCATAATTCTTTTCATTCTCAAGCTTGCCGATTTTCAAATCGACATCGACTTTGTACTCATAGAAATCCTCCCAAATTTCTTTAATTTCCTCTGATGAATATGCGGTTGACGTAACCATTTCCGACACCATCGCATTATAGGTATAAAGCTGTCTTTTGTACGATTCAATTTGCTCGTCAACACCCATATCATTCACTTGCACCTGATATTTAATCCAAGCATCGGAATGTTTTTTGTAGTCTGAAAGTGCGGTTTCGCTCGCCTTTTTTTCTTCTTTCCAAATTTTCTTCTGCGACGCGAAAATCTCCTCTTGAATTTCTTTCACAACCTCGCTGTCATAACTGAATTGCTCCATCAATTCATTCCAAAGCCTTAATTCCTCCGTCGGAGATACATCGTTTGTTTTTTTGTAATGGTTTAAATCAGCCTTTTTAATTTCAAACATTTCATTGTTTTTGCCGGACGCATAATGCGGAATACCCATACCGTTCATTATCGCCTTTGTTTCGTCAGCTGTATAAACCTTGTCACCTTGCGACAGCGGAACAAGCACATCACGTCCGCCAAACATCATAAGTCGCCCGTTATGCTCGATAAGCTCACGCGGATCACTTACGCCCCTTTCATCATTTACAACCGCCAAACCGCTTTTTGCATATTGTGTTCCGTCTGCCAGTTTCGGCGTTCCCTGCACATTGTACTTAACAGTAACATTGACTGTTCTGTCCTTCAAACTGTTTATACTTGTTCTTGCCGAACTCACACCGCTTGCGGTATTGTCAACTGCGGTAATATTGATTTTTGCATTTTTGCCGTCAAATTCACTCATTATTTTACCTGCCGATGAATTAAGTGTAGCAAGTGCATTTTGTGCCGTTGCCAAAGCATTTATAAGTTCCGACGCGTCACCCGTTATGCTGACCGATAAATTAGCCGCCTCTGCCATAACTATACCTCCTCTCCGTAAAACATTCTCAAATGTTCGTTATCGTAATTCTCTGTATCTTCATTCAACCCGTCAAGCATTTTAAACATTACCCACGGATTTTGTCTGCCAACTTCGTCAGGCAGTATGTGGTGGTACGTTAGGAACATCGTATAGATGTCCCTAAGCACACCGCTGCCGCCTGACGTTACTCGTTTTTTGAAGAAAGAGCGTCAACGTAAAAACCCCAAAGCGCAAGACACATCTTTGCACGTTCGTTCACGTCAACGGAATCGATAATATCCTGAGTTGCGTCCGTACCCTCAAACATATAGTCAAGTGCATCTCTGCAAATGCTGAGCGGACCTTTCTTATTTTCATCATTATGTGCGTCATTAATAATGCACATCGCCTCAAAGTCAAACGGCTTTGAAACGTATTTAACCTTATCTTTTACAAATGTTAATGTATGTTGCATAAATTTCTCCTTATACCGTCTGCGGATAGTAATTCATATCCGTAAACCACTTGTTTTCAAATTCATCTCTTGTGATATTTGACGGCAAATCGCTTTCATCAAAATACGCATAATAATTGTTGTCAAAATCACGTTGTACCGCCGTGTATGTTGCCTTAGCGGTTTGCTTGTCGATACTTCCGCTTGACGGCTTTGTCTTTCCCCCAACATTCGATGCAAAACTGTATGAACCCTTGTAGTATCTTACATAACGGTACGAGCCGTCAGATTTCAAAATTCTCCATGCCACACCGAAATATACTGTTTTAACATCGTTTCCGACTTCAACTACACCGTTTTTGCGTGTCAATCCACGCCACATTGCGTCAACCTCCGGCGGAATATCGGCATTTGTTATATCGTGTCCCAATTTTTCGATATAGCTTGACGCCTCATATGCACCGTTGTCCGCGTCAAAAACATCACTGCCGCCGCTGTCGGTCGGTGCAATTTCAACCGTTCCTTTCAAATTATACGCTTCTCCGTATTCCGTTCCGCTAACGCTGTCCTCATTCACTTTAAAGAAAGTATACTTGTCCACACCTATTGTAGGTAAAGGTTTCTTGTTCATAATTTTTCCTCCGTTTTTTCATATTTTGTCTTAAAGAGATATATTTTTATAACGTAAAATACTTCTGAAATCTCATTGTCTTATGATATATTTTTTTATCATTTTCGGGAACGTCCATAGACATCTCCCTCACCCAACTGTCCTTTGTCATTACTTCATTGACCTCTGCCGACAAATCACTGCATTCTTTCGGAATTTCCGCCCATATGTCAATTTGAATATGCCCGTCTTGAATACTCTCGTCATTGTCGGCATAAAATCCGCCGCACTCCGTCACCGTATAATAACTTATAATCGGCAGATTATTAAAATTTTTCGGATATTGAAATACTGCCTTGCATTTAACATCACCGAGTGACTTTTCAGCCGCCGCATTAATATCAATCATATAATCACCCCTTTATCGCCTCTGCGATTGCAGACAATATTGCTTGCGTGTTTGATAAAAGTGCCGGCACAAGATACGGCTGTGCCGCCATTTTCGACGTACCGAATTCAACAAATACCGCATATTCCGTATCAGCCGATATAACCGCCGTATTTCCGCCGGGCTGTACATTAATTGACGACTGCAACCGTCCCGTATCGACAGGGCAAAGACTTTTTGCACTTTCACATACCGTTTGAGCACCCTGACCGATTATATCCGCAAAATTATTTTCTATATTATTTGCAATATCCGAAAGTCCGTTATCATAATTAATATCAATCTGCATTTTTCTCACTCCGCATCATCGCCATCATACCGAAATTCCAACATTCAGCCTTTATAATCTCAAAAAATTCGTCACCGAATTTAGCATATCTGCCTATTTTTATAAGGTCTGTTTTGTCACAGAACACTTTATATTTTTTATTTTCGGTCAAACCGTATATACGGTTTTCGAGTTCATTTTCATATGGCTGAATATCACACACAACACTCCCCAAAAGTGTTTTTTCACCCTTTTTTTCATATGTATTTTCACCGACTTCGTACACCTCGATTTCGGTGTCATAAAATCGTTCAAACGGATTTATCATCGGCAACCACCTCCGACGGCACTTTAACTTTCCTGCTGACAAACGGCTTTAGACGTATTGCATATTCTTTCAAATAATCATAGTTGTCGTCAGAGTATTCGACCTTTCTCTCACCCTCCGTAACCGACTTAACACCGCCGTTTTGATTTGCCGTATATCTCTTGACCGTAAGCGTCGGAATAAAGCTTACAATCTGTCTTGGCAGAACATCAATACGACAGTATGCCAGCACAGAATTAACAGTATCCTCAATCAAAAGCATAAGAACATCGTCCTTGTCATTGTCTTTAATTCCGAGCAATAATTTCACCGCATCAAGAATTTCATTTTTAGTGTCCCCCATTTTCAACACAGCCTTTCTGACCTATTCTTATTCGGCAGTTTTAAACACATAAATCGCACTCTTTTTATTTTCAAGCACAAATGCGTCATAATACACTCTGCCTTCAACCAGCCAGCCGTTGATTCCCGGCGGATTATCGTGGATTTTGTATTCCGACAATTTAACCGGAGAAGTCGTTGCGGCTTGATTTGTGATAATAAATTCAACATTTTCAGGGAAGTAAGACTTCGGCACAACGATAAGCGGAATACCGTCAATCGTTCCGACTTGACCTTTAATCAAAATTTCCTGCGACATATCGCCGTTTCTGATAAAGCTTGAATCCTCCTTGATGTTCTTGTAAAAATCACTTGATACAAATGCACAACTTCCGACAAGCGGAACATTATTTTCAATAAGAGTTGTTGCACCGGTCAAAAATACGTCATACGCATTTGCCTTTGTCACCTTACCTGTAACGGTAGTTTTTGCCCCTTCGCAAATTTTTCCAAAACGGTACTTGTCGATTTCAGGCACAACCACTTCTCTGATTTGTCTTTGAAGTGCCGCACCTGCCGCATTTGACATTTGAGTATCGTTATATGTACCCCTGTCAATAGTAAACGTGAAACTTCTGTCACGCGTCATAGTCATTTCCTGTACAGTGTTTTCGATTTCCTGCGGTGTACCATATCTGCTTGTGCCTGATACCGAATAGTCGTTCATCTCTGCGGTAGGCACTGAATATACGTTTACCGTCTTAACACCGACAAAGTCGTAATCATTGTTTACCGCCGCCGAAGTCATAGACTCCCTTGCGAATTTTTCATCAATTTTTTGAGCATACTTACTTGCATAATTTATAGCCATTGTATTCATCCTTTCATAATCACGTTATTTATTACATTCCCAAACCGCTTAAAAACGGGTCTGTTAAATTTTCTTTTTCTCTTGAAATTTTCGGCGGAACACCCTTTAATCTTTCGGATAAACCGCTTTCGATTGCTTTCATATATTCTGCTTTAAATCGCTCGATATTTTCCGCCATAATGTCCTTGTCTGCATCTGCGACCATTCTTGCGAAATTCACAGGCAGATTTTGAGCCGCCAATTCCTTTGCCGCCTCAAATTCGGCTCTTTCGGATACATACTGCTGTCTTTCATTTTCAAAATCCTTTTGTCTTTTGTCCATTTCAGCCTTTGCTCTGTCCTCTGCCGACATCGTAGCCATCTTCGCGGCGTCCTCTCTTTCCGATACGATTCTGTCTGAAAAATCTTTTTCCCAAGTTGCTTTTTCGTTTTTAATCGCCTCCGCAACATAGCCTGCAATGAGATTTTTCAGTTCATCGTTTTTGTGTCCCCCGTTTTCGTTTTTCGTGTCACCGTTTAGTGTCCCCTGTTTCTTCTTTTCGTCCATACTTTTTTCCTTTCTTTACATTAAAATAAATCACTATGTTTTTTATTCTTGAATTATTCCTGTACATATTTTAATTTTTCGCCAAGCATTTTTCTTTTGCGGCAAGCTGTGCCTCTTCCTTCGGATCACCCACAAATGAAAGCTGTGATAAAAGAGTTTCGCTTGACGCAATACCGACTAAGTTGTTTACCATCTGTGAAATCTCCAACTCATTAACAGGCAAATTTCTCGTAAACACAACATCAATGCGATGTATCGGCACATACTCCATAGCACCTTTTAACGACAGAAAATTAACATACAATTCAAATCTCTGCTTTAAAGCCTTCGTAAAGTATCGCTCCTTGTTTCTGACGTGCTGTTCAAAACCCATAAGCTTATACTTAATCGCGACACCTGATAAATTTGTACCGAACGTCTGGTCTGATAAATCGGGAATCATAGAAAATCTGTGAATATCGCTTTTCAGACTGTCCTTTAACACTTCAATATCGCTTTCGGACATAACCTTTGAAAGATATTGAGCCGCCGCACCCTCATATCCCATCAAAATGCGTTCTTCCTTAAGTTTCTTCGCCTGCTCACTGTCAAGGTCGATACCGGTAAGGAATAAGAATGCGTCAACAAACTGTTCCTTGTCGTTAACTCTGTCCGACTCCAAAATATTGTAAGCGTCAATCAGCGGAATCATCTGTTCAAAATCACCTTGCTTTTCTTCATTGTTGCGATACTCCACCATAGGCATTTTACCGAAATAGTGGTGCTGAGAATTTGTCATAGTCATATGCAAAAAACTGTCCGCAGTGTTTTCATATGTATAAATCATCTCCCTGTCACACACAATACAGCAAACACCCGTAACCGCGCCGTCAATGTCACGCTTTTTGTAATAATGTATGCCGCACAGCGGAATTTCGCCAACGCCCGCACCGTATACAATAAACGTGTTGCTCGGCGGCAAGCATACACTTTTCGGCTGTGATTGTTCGTCCGCATAAACCAATTCATAAGCTTTACCGAAAATGCTCATTGTCTTTTCAAATTCCGCGTCCAAACTCGGCATATCCTGAACAGCAAAGCAATTTTTAACCGCCTCAATATCGTATCCGTCCGAACAGCTGTACGCCACAGGATTGCCTACAAGATAGCTTTTTGCAATATCCACGATATACTTCGCGTGATTGCACACAATTTTGTTGTTCGCGATATTGTCGCTTGAACGTCTGCGTTCACAAATTGCGTGTTTGCCGATATAATAGTTGTAAAGTTTTTCGTATCGCTCCTGTTCAAGCGAATGTTTCCCAATCAGCTTAGCAAGCAACACCTCGTCTATACCGTCCTTTAAAATATCCTCGTCAATTATCATAAATCAAGTTCACTCCTTTTAATTACCCTCGCTTTTTTCTTTGTGATTTCGTCTTCAAGTGCATAACGTACCGCATCAATGGTGTGATTGTTCTTGTCGGGATAAACCGACTTAAATTCACCGTCCGTATCGCGTTCAAGCTCATATTCCGAAAATTCTCTTGCGACATTCGGACACCTTTCGGGATCAATCACGATTTTTTCAAGACTCTGCAAAAATCTGATACCGTACTCGATACTGTCCGGACCTTTCCTTGCACCGCGGACACGCAAACCGAACATTCGCAAATCATTGATACTTTTCGGCTCAGCACTGTCGCATACAATCAATTTATTAGCAAACCCTTTTTCAAAAATCTTTTCAGCCGCATTGTGATTTGTCACCCCTTTCGCGTAAATTTCGTCAAAGATAAACAACTTATTGTTGTGATAAAAACACACCACATACACAAACGGATCTGCCGCGAAACCGAAATCGACACCGCATTTAATATTGTCGAAACTTTTTACTTTCTCATCGCTAAGCTTTACAACTTCAAGATTATCAAAAATTTCACCGCCGGTTCCCGTCACCTCACCGAGATATTCGTGATTATACTGATTAATATGTAGCTTTTTAAGATACTCCGCTTCCAAAAAAAATTGTTCTCCCAGCCAACTTTTCGGTACATCAAGATATGTACTCTTATGCACAAGCATATCGTCACGCTTTTTGAGCATCTCACGGTTTACCCAACTGCGTCGGTTTTGTGGTGGATTGTACGAATAAAACACGGTAAATTTTTCACCGCCACGCATCATCGACTGATTTATCGAACGGATTTCTTTCATACCGCAAAACTCGTCTAACTCCTCATACCAAATATATCGAATATATCCATGCGTAACCTTTGTGGATTTCAATTTCTGCACCTTGTCCGCACCGCGAAACAGTATTTTCTGATCTGTTTTTTTGTAGACCATTTCCGGCACACTCGCCTTTATATCCCACATATCCGATACGCCGAGCTTTTCAATCGCCCATTCAAGCTGAGAGAATACGCTGTCTTTTAAGTAAGCACCGACCTTACGCAGTACAACCGCATTTGTATCGGCATTTTTCATAATACCGAGTATAATTTCAACGCTCACAAAACTTGATTTAGTCGACCCACGACCGCCGCAAAGCCAAAAATGCGTATAATCTTCAATAGAGTTATGCACCTTGTAGAAAGACGGTGCAATCAGCCTGTCAAGACTGCACTGCATTTTTCCGCTCCTTGATTTGTTCGGCTTTTTCGATATTATCGACGATTATAACATCACCGCCTCCGCTTTCGCTCTTGCCTCCGAACATTCCGTAATGCTTACCCAAAAGCTCCGCCGCTTTAAATGAATCCGCCATACGAATTTCCTCATCTTCGCGACGCATTATGTACGTTAGAAATTCAAGAATTTCCCCTTCATTTGCAATGCCCAATTTAATCACCCTCTTTTTCATTTAATATTGATTTTTCATCAATACATAACGTCCGACTTTCTGACACATTCACTGCAGCCGATACATTCTTCATCATCATTGATATAGTAATGTTCCGGTTCAAAAGCACCGCATACGGGACATACCGTTTCCCCGTCATATGAGTCATACTCACCGTAATTATCCGTCCTTGCAATTTCCATTGCCAAAATTGCCATTGGATCATCATTTGAATAAATCATAAGTACTCCTTTCTATCTTTTTAAGATACTTTATTGTTAAAAAATATATGCCAATCACTTGGCTATCTCTTTAAGACACTGTTATTATATCTTACAAAGATACTTTTGTCAAGTATAAATTTCTTTTTAGGATACTTTTAACAACGTTTTGTTTACTTTTTAGATACTTTTATGTACAATGCTTGCAAAAAGTTTCAAAATATGATACTATATAATCAGTTACGAAATATGATTAGAAAGATTTTGGTGATTAAAATGACTACGGGCGAAAGAATTAAAATGCTCAGAAAAGAGCATAATTTAACCCAGGAGGAGCTTGGAGCAAAAATCGGTGTGCAAAAAGCGGCAATCCAAAAATACGAAAAAGGGACAGTAAAAAATATAAAACGCGACTCGCTTATAAAGCTTGCACAAAGTCTTGATACTTCCCCCGAATACCTTCTCGGTTGGGAGGATATGCCGAATAATATTGAAGTAGCCGATACATCGGACTATGTAAATATTCCGATAATCGGCAGAGTTGCGGCAGGTCTGAGCTGCTTTGCCGAAACGAATATCACAGATTACGAACCTGTCAGTAAAAATGACGTTCGCGGTGACGAGCCGTTCGTTTTTCTCCGTGTTGTCGGTGACAGTATGTATCCGCTTTTTATGGAGGGCGACCTTGTGCTTGTCAGATGTCAGTCATCAGTTGACAGTGGCAGTTATGCGGTTGTTATGATAGACGAAGAGGACGGCGTTGTAAAGAAAATCGTATACGGACCTGATTTTATCGAGCTTCACTCCATAAACCCAATGTACCCTGTCAGACGTTTTGAAAACGAAGATGTTACACGTATTCGTGTATTCGGCTTGGTACGCGAGATAAAGCGAAAATTTTAGTCGAATTTGGAACAAATCAGTATAAATTTACGTCTAATAATATATATGATAAAGGAGTATAATATTGTATCAATATAAAACACTTTCAAACGGTATAAAAGTAGTTGCCGAAAAGATTGATTACCTAAAGTCAATCTCAATCGGAGTATGGGTAGGCAACGGCTCACGATATGAAAATAAAGAAGTAAACGGAATTTCTCATTTTATCGAGCATATGCTTTTTAAGGGAACGAAAAATCGATCGGCGGCACAAATTGCACACGAAATAGATTCGGTCGGCGGTCAGCTTGACGCATTTACTTCACGTGAATATACTTGTTTTTACACAAAAACACTTGATTCGCATATTCCGATTGCACTTGAAATTCTTTCGGATATGCTTTATAATCCGAGTCTTTCACCTGATGATATGGCACTTGAAAGACAGGTTATAAAAGAAGAAATCCGTATGTATGAGGACAGTCCGGAGGATCTTGTGTATGACCTTTCGTCATACGCCGCGTGGGGCGACACACCTATGGGCAGAACGATTCTCGGCACATACGAAAGTCTTGACAGCATAACGCCGGATATAATGAGAAACTATATGAATAATCATTATACAAGTGCGAATACTATAATATCAGTATCAGGAAATTTTGACGATACGTTTTTTGAACTTCTTGAAAAGTATTTCGGTACAAAGAAAATGCTTGACACAAAACCGTATCTTCCCGACGCACCTTATATAAGCAAGAATAATATCGTAAAAGAAAAAGATATTGAACAAGTCCAGCTTGTCGCAACGTTCAAGGGCATTGATGTTATGGACGAATCGGTGTACAGTCTGCTTGTGTTTAACAACGTGTTCGGCAGCGGAATGTCGTCAAGATTGTTCCAAAACATACGCGAACAGCGTGGTTTGGTGTATTCGATAAGTGCGGGACACAGTGCGTATATCAATACGGGCGTATTTGATATTTCTGCCGGAATGAGTCCCGAGAGTCTTGGCGAAGTCGCACATCTTATTTCAAAAGAAATCAATACGATTAAACGCAATAAGCTGACATCGGCAGAAATCACAAAAGCAAAAGAACAGCTTAAAGGTAATTATATACTTTCAAGCGAAAGCACAGGCGCAAGAATGCAAGGCGCAGGTCGCTCATTGCTTTTGAATAAACCGATATACACACAGGAAGAAGCACTGAAAAAAATCGACGCAGTAAATGCCGATTCGGTTGCGGAAATAATAGACAGAGTTCTCGACAGTTCGACTATGTGTATTTCAGCAGTCGGACCTGTCAATAACGTTGAGAATCTGTTTGAACTCGATTAAATAATGTATAAATATTAATTTATTATAAAATTTTAGCTAAAGCACTTGCAATTTTATTGTATTTGTACTATGCTATAAATAAATGATATGCTATTTTTAGCAGAAAGGGTGAATATCATGGAATTTAACGAAACAATGAAAATCAACCTTGAGTTTGATAAGGAAAAGGAAGTCAGAGAAATAGTTGCCAAAGTATATGAGGCACTGAAAATCAAAGGCTATGATCCTATCAGCCAAATAGTAGGATATATCCTTTCAGGCGACCCGACCTACATAACAAGCTATAACGGTGCAAGAGGTCTGATTGTTAAAATAGAACGTGACGAACTTTTAGAGGAGTTTGCAAAAACATATATTAAAACGCTTTAATCAAATAAAAGGTATTTTATACATACCTTTTATTTGTACGCAAAAAATCCGTCAAATGACGGATTTTTTTAGTTTCATCACAATATTTTCTTTAATACCTGCATTACACCCTCATCATCATTTGACGGTGCGATGTATTTTGCAACTTTTTTAATTTCATCGTGTGCATTTTCCATGGCGTAACTTTCGCCGCAATTTTGGAGCATTTCATAATCATTCATATAATCACCGAACGCAACACATTCTTCGGGCGAAATACCGAAAATTTCCTGAATAACCTTAATTGCGTTGCCCTTATTTACATTTGCATTAATAACATCAACCCAACTTTCCGCCGATAAAACAGCTTTCAAATCACCGCTTATATCCGCGAGTTTGGGAAGTATATTATCCTTTGCTCTTTTGTGGCAGTAAAGCGCAAGATTTAAAATATTATCCTTGCCCACCACCGATTTTATGTCATCAACAGTTTCCAAACGCACATTATATTGTGCGACATCGTTCATAACATATTCAGGCGGGTTTTCTATATAAGATGTCTTTTCGCACCCAAGCACAGGATAAATCCCTTTGTCCTCACTCACCAAATCAAGCACTTCCAAAGCCTTATCGTCAGGAACGGGCATAATATGAATAACCTTGTCCTTTTCCATTATAATTCCACCGTTTTCAGAAATAAAAATCAATTTATCCTTAATCGGATTAAATATATTCAAAAGACTGTAATACTGCCTGCCGCTTGCGACAACAAATTTCACGTTGGGATGTGACTCAATCATTTCAAACAGACCTTTCGGCAAACGCAGTTTACTGTCTAAAACAGTTCCGTCCATATCAAATGCAACAAGTTTTATTGATTTTTCCACACTAAAAAACCTCCTTTTGCTTATTATATACCGCAAAGGAGGTAATGTAAACATTTATTTTTTGTCAGTCTTTTTTATTTTAATTATGTATTCCGTTCCCCATTCAAAAGAATTTTCTTCGATTCTTGCGTCTATGCCGCTTTTTTTCATCAAATCAACCGCACGTTTTACGGTGTTTTTGAATACTTTAACATCTTTTGCAGTTGTTATGCGAAGGTCATTGATAGGTTTCGGTTTCGGAATATTCATGGTGCGTACAAGTTCTTCTGCTTGTGTAACATTCATATTGTCACGGCAAATAAGTTTGACAGCCTCAAGCTGTTTTTCTTCATTGTTAAGCAACAGCAAAGCTCTCGCGTGACGTTCCGTAAGGTCGTAATCTCTTATTAATTTTTTCACAAGCGGAGGCAGTTTTAATAATCGTATTTTGTTTGCAACCGATGCTTGACTTTTTCCTACTTTCAAAGCCAACTCCGTTTGTGTAAGTCCCTGTTCACGAATAAGACTTTTATAACTTTCCGCTATCTCAAAAAACGATAAATCCTCTCTCTGCAAATTTTCAAGTAAAGCCAAAATTGCCGATTTATCATTGTCAGCCTCAATTATAACCGCCGGTATTTCGTCAAGTCCCGCCATTTGTGCAGCACGAAAACGTCTTTCACCTGCTACAAGCTCATATTCACCGCTGCGCCTGCGTACCGTTACCGGCTGAATTAAACCGTATTCCATTATAGAATTTTTCAATTCCTCCATAGCTTGCGGTTCAAAATATTTTCTCGGCTGATTAGGATTTGGTGCTATCATATAAAGCGGAAGTGATACAATCCGCATTTTATCTTGTACCGTTGATTTTCTAAGGAAACTAATCATGGAAATTTCTCCTATGCTAATTTACATTATTTTACACTGAATAGTTAAAAAATATATCCCACACACCCTTTGTTTGTCCATGTGCGTTTTCTGAGCCTCGCGAAGAAATTCTCGCACGGACATTTTAATCACTACTCTTTTTAAATTCTTAATTTATTAAGAATTTAAAAAGAGTAACCAGCGATAATGTTCGGCATTGATGTTTACACTTGATGTAACAACATTATCGCTGTTTACCCTCGGTGGTGGAAGGTGTAAGACATTTTGGGGGTAGAACAAGGCCTTGGGGAAACCTTGTTAGAAATGTACCGTATTGATACTATCTGCCTTACATTTACTATTATAGCATAATATTTCCATATTGCAAGTACTTTTTGCAATTATAATTCGACAATATTCAATTTTATTTTTTTATTTCACCAAATTATAACAAGTTCCGATAGGAGTTTTTGTTGCAATACCCGGTTTTCTCGGATATTTAAGCGGAGTTTGTCCTACTTTTTTTATAACTATTATCTTGTGTTTCAATTCGGTGAACGGAATTTCCGCCTCAACAATGTCCTCAATCTGTCCGCCGAGTATTTTTATGGCACGTTTAGCGTCCTTTACCTCCTGCTCTGCCAACGGACCTTTCAAAGCAAGGAAGTAACCGCCTTGTTTCAAAAACGGAATACACCACTCCGAAAGCACAGTCAAATTAGCCACCGCACGCGACACAACGGTATCGAACTTACCTCTGTAATCTCTGTTTTTACCGCCGTCCTCCGCACGCGAATGGACAAATTCTACATCATTTATATCAACCTTTTCACAAACGTCCTTTAAAAAGTTAATTCGCTTGTTAAGACTGTCAAGCAAAGTCAGCTTAATTTCAGGCTTTGCGATTTTCAGCACAAGTCCGGGGAAACCCGCACCTGTTCCGACGTCAATCACTTTTCCCTTGACATATCCAGTCTTTATTGCGGTCAGCGAGTCAAGAAAATGTTTTGTTACAACGCCTTCATCATCTGTTATCGCGGTAAGATTAATCTTTTCGTTCCACTCAACCAAAAGACGCGCATATTCCATAAGTTTATCAACTTGCACATCATCAAGCGGTATATCAAGCTGTCTGCTTCCGTTTATAATTAAATCCTTCATCATTCACCTATCCATTTTATAAAGATTTCAGCCAAGGTATCATCGGCTCAACATAAATAGCCTGATAACCGAGTTCGTTCGGATGAGTACCGTCACCGTCAGGCTTACTTTCTGTTCCAAAATACAACTTACGCATATCATCGTCACGCACATTTACACCTGTATCGGAATTATTTTTTGCATACAAATCAAGATACGAAACATCCCACTTGTCGCATACTTCTTTTATACGCTCATAATACGATTCAAAATTACCTTCGGCGTCATATGTAAACGGATCGTGTGTAATAACAAACCCTACTTTCGAGTTAGGAAAATCATTTCTAATTTCAAAAAACATTTTTTCCATACCGCCGGTCATTGTGTTTTCATCAAAATCACCGCTGAAACCGTCTGTAATTTCTCCAAGTTCCGAATGACCCCAAAAATCATTCAAACCGCCCTCGGCAATGATATATTCATAATCGCCGTCAAGGTTATCGAGCATATCCGTAATATACGGTCTGTAACCGTCTGAATTTTCCGACCAATGCACATTGTCAGCAAGAGTAGCACCGCCCTTGCTGACATTTGTAACATTCATATTATATTGTTCCCCAATCAACTTGCCGTAACCGCCTTGACAATTAGTGCCGTAACTGATACTGTCACCAATAAACGCAATTCTTTTGCCGTCAAGCAGATTTTCACTTTTAAAACTGCACGACGTAACAGTCATAACAGCAGTTATCATTAGTGAAATTATTTTATCCATATTTCTTACAACCACTTTTATCCCAAGATTTTTTCAATAAGTTCTGCAAGTTCCTCAGCTTTCTTTGTGATGTATTCTTCGTCCTTACCCTCAATCATAACACGAACAAGCGGTTCAGTACCCGAAGGTCTGATAAGGACTCTGCCCTCGCCGGCAAATTCATCTTCAAGAGCCTTGCAAGCCGCAGCTATTTCTTCATTTTCCATATAACTGTTTTTATTTTCAAGTTTTACAACGGCATTTCTAAGCACTTGCGGCATAACCGTTACAATGCTTGCCGCCTCAGACGCTTTCATACCTGTCTTTTTAAGTACCGATAAGAATTGCAAAGCACTTACAAGACCGTCACCTGTTGTGTTGTGGTCAAGGAAAATGATGTGACCGGATTGTTCACCGCCGATATTGTAACCCTTTGCAAGCATTTCTTCAAGTACATATCTGTCACCGACTTTTGTACGCGGAATGTTGATACCGATTTTTTCACCTGCCATAAATAAGCCAAGATTACTCATAACCGTTGCAACAAGAGTATTTTGCTTCAATGTACCGTTATCACGCATAAACTTTGCACAAGCCGCCATAATCTGGTCACCGTCAATAAGCTTGCCGTTTTCGTCCACAGCCAACATTCTGTCCGCGTCACCGTCAAAAGCTATACCGATGTCCGCACCGATTGAAGTAACGTAAGCCTGTAAACTTTCCATATGAGTAGAACCGCACATATGGTTGATGTTTACACCGTCAGGAGTGTTGTGTATAGCCTCAACATTTGCGCCAAGCTTGTTAAGAGCTTTGAAAGCAGTTTCATAACTTGCACCGTTTGCACAGTCAACAGCGATTTTCATACCGTCAAGACGGCAGTCAATCGTAGAAACAGCAAACGCAACATAATCCTCAACAGCGTTGTGGTTAGCACTTACATAACCGACTTTGCCGTGAGTAGGCAATTCTTCGATAGCCTTTTCACCAAGTATATAACTTTCAATTTCATTTTCAATTCCGTCACTTAGCTTGTATCCGTCACTGTTAAAGAACTTTATACCGTTGTATTCGCATGGATTGTGAGATGCAGAGATAACAACACCAGCATCAGCCTTGTAGTATCTTGTAAGATACGCAACAGCTGGTGTAGGAACTACACCCAAAGGAATAACCTTTGCACCCATTGAACAAAGTCCGGCAGTAAGAGCCGCCTCAAGCATATCACCTGATTTTCTTGTATCTTTACCAATAAGTATTCTCGGTCTTTTTGAAGAATGTTTTGTAAGCACATATGCACCGCTTTGACCTGTTTTAAAAGCCAATTCGGCAGTAAGGTCTTTGTTGGCGATACCTCTTATACCGTCCGTTCCAAATAGTTTTCCCATTCTTAATTTCCTCCTAATTAAACTAATCCTATTATATTATTATATAATAAAGATATACAAAAGTAAACCGTTTTTTGACAAAAAAACTGCCGTTTAAAACGGCAGTCAGATTGTCGACAAATTGTCCGGAACGTGCAAGATATTATTTTTATATTTTATAATTTAATTTATAGCTATAAAAAATAACAGGCAAGCCTATCTTCGATATACGGCTTGCCTGTGCACTTTTTGCGAAAATAAACTCTAACGTACCCATGTACGCCGACGAGTTCATTTTCACAAAATCCGAACTAATTTCTCGACCTCTGCTATCGTGTCGGTATTTTTCCGACAGATTTAAATTTCTTATTAAAGGTCCGTAAACTTCTTACCGCCCATAAGGTGAAAATGTAAATGCGGAACAGTCTGACCGCCGTCCTCACCACAGTTGTTTACAACTCTGTAACCGTTTTCGGCAAATCCCAATTCAGATGCAATTTGCGGTATCTTTTCCCATATAGCCGCAACATACTTTACGTTTTCCGCATTAATTTCATTCGCACTTGCAATGTGACACTTCGGCACAATAACAATGTGCTCCGGTGCTTGCGGATTGATGTCGCGGAATGCTAACATCATATCATCTTCATATACCTTATTTGACGGAATTTCTCCGTCAATTATTTTGCAGAATAAACAATCCATTTTATTCACTCCTTTGTATTTCACACCACCCCTCAGTCGGCTCTGCCGACAGCTCCCCTCTATGGGAGCCTTTTTCGGAGCAGTGGCTAATTACTTAATCTGTTCCGCAACGATTTCGTCAACCTTAGCCAACGCGTCATCAATCTTGCTCGCGTCACTGCCGCCGCCTTGCGCCATATCAGGCTTACCGCCACCGCGGCCGCCTGCAACAGCCGTAATATCCTTAATAATCTTACCGCAATGAACGCCCAGCTTAACAGCCTCCTTTGACGCCATAGCAACAAACGTAATCTTACCGTCAGTTTCAGCACCCATAACAGCAACACTGTTCGGAACTTCCGCCTTAATCTTATCAGCCATAGACTTCATTTCATCAGCACCCATACCGTCAACCTGTGCGGTAATCAAGCTGATTTCGCCGATATGCTTAATACCTGTCATAATGTTGTTTGCCTTTGCGGCAGCCATTTTTTCCTTAAACGAATCAACAGCCTTTTCAAGCTCACGGCACTGTGCCATAACGCTTTCAGCCTTGTGATCAATTTCATTAATTTGATTAATCTTCAACGCAGCCGCAGTCTTTTCAATAAGTCTGTCACTGTTATTGATATATTCAAGCACACCCTTACCAGTCACAGCCTCAATACGTCTTACACCTGCCGCAACACCGCTTTCAGAAATAATCTTAAACAAACCGCATTGAGCAGTATTTGTAAGGTGAGTACCGCCACAGAATTCAACACTGTAATCGCCGACAGAAACAACTCTTACAACATCACCGTACTTTTCTCCGAACAATGCAATAGCGCCAAGCTTTTTAGCTTCTTCAATCGGCAATTCCTGTACAGTCACGTCAATGCTTTCAAGAATTTTCTCATTAACAATATCTTCAGCCTGTTTGATCTGTTCAGTTGTCATAGCCTCAAAGTGAGAGAAGTCAAAACGAAGTCTGTCACTTTCAACAAGCGAACCTGCTTGTGCAACGTGTGAACCAAGTGCATCACGAAGTGCCTTGTCAAGAATATGAGTTGCAGTATGGTTACGGCAAACGTCTGTTCTGTGAACCTTGTCAACAGACATTGTAACTGTATCGCCAACCTTAATCGGTGTAAGCTGAACTTCCGTTTCGTGAAGATAATAACCGTCCTCTGTCTTTGTTGTATTAACAACATTTGCAGCCTTACCGTTTATTGTGATAGTACCGATGTCACCTACCTGACCGCCCATTTCAGCATAGAAAGGAGTTTTGTCTGTAACGATAAATCCCTTTTGATTTTCGATTATTGTATCACAAACGCCCTCTTCCTCAACAACAATGCCGACAACTTTTGCGTCTGTTTCAAGTGTATCGTAACCGACAAATACAGTCGGCTCTGCATTTTCAAATTCAAATGTTTCGTTTCCGTCCCAGCTTGAACCGATACCACAATTACTTCTTCCCTTATCCTTTTGTTCCTGCATAGCTTTGTTAAAGCCGTCAATGTCAACCTCAAGACCTTTTTCTTCAGCCATTTCTAATGTAAGGTCAACAGGGAAACCATATGTGTCGTGAAGTTTAAATGCTTCTTCGCCTGTAAGCTCTTTTCTGCCCTCTTTTTGAGCCGCTTCGATATATCCGTTAAGCACGTTAAGACCGTTGTCGATTGTAGCGTCAAAACGTTCTTCCTCTATCTTAATTACATTTCTGATATAATCTCTCTTTTCCTCAAGTTCCGGATAAGCTCCTTTTGAACAGTCAATTACAGTATCTGCAACCTCATATAAGAATTGCTTGTTTATACCCAGCAATTTACCGTGTCTTGCGGCACGTCTTAAAAGGCGGCGAAGAACGTAACCTCTGCCCTCGTTAGTCGGATTAACGCCGTCCGAAACCATCATAACCGTACTTCTGATATGGTCGGTTATAACTCTTAGAGAAACGTCTTTTTTATCGTCCTTTTTGTATTCAATATTTGCGATACGGCAAATATGTTTCATAACGTCTTGAACAGTGTCAATCTCAAAAAGATTGTCAACACCCTGCATAACAACGGCAAGTCTTTCAAGACCCATACCCGTATCAATGTTAGGGTTCGGTAAACGGTTATAGTTGCCGTCCTCGTCCTTGTCGAACTGCGTAAATACAAGGTTCCAAACTTCCATAAATCTGTCACATTCACAGCCGACACCGCAGCCGGGCTCACCGCAGCCGTATTCTTCGCCGCGGTCAAAATATATTTCCGAACAAGGGCCGCAAGGACCTGTACCGTGTTCCCAGAAGTTGTCCTCTTTACCAAGCTTAACGATGTGAGTAGGGTCAACGCCAACTTCATTTACCCAAATATCTCTTGCCTCGTCATCTTCTTCATACACTGAAATCCAAAGACGTTCCTGAGGAATTTCCATAACCTTTGTGAAGAATTCCCACGCCCAAGCAGTTGCCTCTTTTTTAAAGTAATCTCCGAAAGAGAAGTTACCGAGCATTTCAAAGAAAGTGCCGTGACGTGCAGTCTTACCGACATTTTCAATATCACCTGTTCTGATACATTTCTGACAAGTCGTAACTCGTCTTTTAGGTGCTGTTTCAGGGTTTTGGAACCAAGGTTTCATAGGTGCCATACCCGAATTTATAAGTAACAAACTTGCGTCATTCTTCGGTATAAGCGGAAAACTTCCAAGTCTTAAACAACCTTTTGATTCAAAAAAGCTAAGAAACTTTTCACGAATCTCATTTACGCCCATTGATTTCATAATTTATCTATTCTCCTTTGTTTTTATACTAACTTATCTTATTTATTATATAAAATATCCTGTGCTATGTCAAGCTGAATACAACATTAAAGCACAATTTCCGTTTTATAAAATTCTTTTATCATTTTCACCATATATTCCGTGTCACGACTTCCCGCCGTTTCGTATGACGAGTGCATGGCAAGCTGTGCAAGACCTATGTCGGCGGTATTCAGCGAAACCTTTTCATTTGAAAGATTTCCAAGCGTTGAACCGCCCGGAATATCACTTCTGTTTGCATACATCTGATACGGCACGCCTGCATTTTTGCACACATACTTAACAACCGCCTCCGATACCGCATCAGTGGTGTATCTTTGATTTGCATTGTACTTAATCACAATACCGCCGTTCATATACACACGGTTTGTACCGTCCGACTTGTCCGCAAAATTCGGATGCACCGCATGAGCATTGTCGCACGATAACATAAAGCTTTTAGCAACGGCTCTTTTGTACGTTTCCGAATTATTGCAAATTCTTTCAAGCACATCACGCAAAAATGACGATTTAGCACCTTGCTTTGTACCGCTGCCGACTTCTTCATTGTCAAACGCGGCGAAAACATTTACATTATCATCACTTTCGGAATTTAAAAATCCCTCAAGTGTACTGTACATACACTGTAAATCATCAATTCGCGGTGCAGAAAAATATTCTCCGTCTGCGCCCAAAACAGTACCGCGCATACGATTGTAAAGCGACAAATCAAAACCCAATATTTCCTCTTTATCTACTCCGACATTTTCTGCAATAATATCCTCAATTCTGCCGTTTTTCTCCGACGCTATCGGACACATATCACGTCTTATATTAAATTCATAACCCTTGTTAATATCTCTGCTCATATGAATTGCAAGTGACGGAATAACAAGCAAATCCCTGTCTATATTGACAAGTTTCGTTTCAACCTTACCGTTCTTTGCCGTAACAATTCTTCCGCTTATCGACAGCGGTCTGTCAAGCCACGACGACATTATCATACCGCCGTAACCCTCAACACTCAACTTTATACAACCGTCCGCATTTATTTCAAAATCAGGCTTTAGCTTGAATGACGGCGAATCGGTATGAGAGGCACAAATCATAAACGCACCGAAATCTTTTTTCGGCATTTCAAACGCAATTATTGATGACGAATTTCGTATAACGTAATATTTACCGCCGCTTTGTACATCCCACTTGTCGCCCTCAAGAAGTTCCGTAAAACCGTTTTCGTCAAGCCTGTCCTTTGCGGTTTTGACCGCATGGTAACAATCCGTACTTTTTCCGATAAAATCGATTAACTTTTCTGTATAACTCATTGTTAAGCCCTCTTTATTCAAATCTGATGTTTCCGCCGCCCGCATTCGCTTTAACCGCAGTACCGCGTCGTTTTAAACCGTATATGTCGGTAAGTTCGTATTCAAAAATATAAGCTCCGTCTGAAATATTTGCTTTTTTCACACCGCCGAACATTTTTAAAGTCCATGAACCTGTTATATTGTCGTTTGAGTTGTGTTCCACGTCATATACCGCAAGAATAGGAGTTATTTTATCAAAGGAACCAATCTTTTTCAAATTCGTATATGCTCTGCCGTTTGTCGAATCAAGACCGCCCCAAGCACCGATAATTTTGTAACTGTCTTTTTCGGTATCGTGCATAATGCGAACATTGCTTCTTTTGCCGTTTAATATAATCGGTGCCGAATAAATCTCGTAACCGTCATATTTTCCGACAAGATTAACCGATATATTTTTACCGCATAATCTAAGCATTTTGCCGTTAAAATTATCTTTAAAAATACCTGCGTCCCAGTCACCGTCCAAATCGCTGTATTTACCTATATATGTATAGTTTCCGCTCTTTTTATCCGCCTTATACACGTTTATATCCACACTTTTGAACATATCCATATTGCCGAGAATATTCAGTTCATATGAATTGCCGTCCAAAATAGTCTTATATTCCATAGTCTGCATATCTTGATTATATGTATTCCACGCCCAAGAAGAATTAAAATCTTCTGTATTTGAGGAATCTTCTACATTGCACCCGGTACATATCTTGCGTAGAAATTCTTTATATTTAACACTGTTTGAAATCTCCATATACTCTTGAAGTTCGTCATTGTTTTCCCAAAGCGGATAATATAGTGCAAGACCTGTTGAATTAGCTTTTCTCTCACCGCACACTCTGTATAAAACGGTTTCATTTAACGTGTTAATAAGCACGTCCGACGTGTTTCCGACAAATTCACTTGTTTTAACCGCCATATCGCCTAAATCAACAGAATTTGAAAATCCCTCATCAACCGTTGCACCGCCGTAAAGCTGTACACCGCTTATCGCCTTTGAAAGATTGACATAATTTAAAAGGCTGTCCGTTGCGGTAAGCATATCGCCTGCCATACCGTCAAACGCCTGATTAAGCGTAGACATATTGTCTAAAGCAACGCAAGACATTGCCGCGTCTTTGTCAGTGCCTTTTTCTTCACACTTTGCATAATATCCGTCACACACTGCCTCACCGATACCTTTAGAATCAGTTGACGGATTGTCGGACAAATACTGTAAAACATATTCATAATTCCATTCATCATTTCCGATAACGTCCTGCGGTGCAGTCATATAATCGGCACACATAGACATCTCCGCCGCAATTTCAAGACTTCCCATAAGTGACGAATCGAAAGACAGCATATCAAAATTCACGCCCGCCGCACTGATTCCGTATGAAATTTCTTCAAGATTAAGGCTGTCGTTGCCGTTAAGCTCGTCATAAGCCATACCGTTTATCAATCCGCCGCCTGCACCTGATAAAATAAGCATATAATGGTTTGCTTTATACTTTGACGTGCCCCACGATATAAAATTAGCAAGAGTATTGTAGTCACCCATATTTGCCGCCATAGACTGATCCTCAAGATAAAGTTTATTCTTACCGACTTTAAATCTCTGACAATAATCGCTGTATATATTCTTAGTGTGCCACTTACTGCTGCCGCCTGTTTGCACAATGACATTTATATTGTCCGAATAATTTACATTCATAATTTCATCAAGTTTTTTTGAATAATCACCGTTTACGGATTCATCGTCACCGCCGCACATATATATAAGAACAGTCCAAGCCTTGTTACCCCCTTGACTTTCGGTATTACTTTCATAAACCACCTTATTTGAAGAACACGCCGTAAGCATAAGAACCGTCAAAACGGCAGTTATTATAAGCGTAACTCTTTTCATAGCCTTACCCCTCCATAAATTTATATAATGTAAAAAGGTGTTGCAAAGATTTCTCTTATACAACACCTTCTCAGTTCATTTTTAATTACGCTTGTGCAGGAGCGCCTACCGGACAGACACCGGCACATGCACCACATTCGATACAAGTAGCGTCATCTATAACGTATTGAGCGTCACCCTCGCTGATTGCACTTACAGGACATTCAGCAGCGCAAGCACCGCATGAAATGCAAGCATCAGAAATCTTATATGCCATTGAAATACACCTCCTCATTTGATATTGCTGATATGATTATAACACGAAAATTGATATACTTCAATAGTTTTTCAAAATATTTTACTCTCCGATTTCTTCCTCTGAAGGCTCGTTGTTTTTGCCTTTTTTGAGAACTTTAACGTCCGCAACGTTAAACTCTTTTAAAGTTTTTTCGTTTTCGTCGTCAAGTTTAACTTTAACAAGACCTTTAAGTAAGCTGACATATTCAACACTGCCCGTACCTTCGGGAGTTTTTACGATAGCACCCTGTTTCGGTGTAACCTTTAAAAGTTCCTCATATATATCCTGTTCATATTTCAAACAACACATAAGACGTCCGCAAGCGCCCGAAATTTTAGTCGGATTAAGTGAAAGTCCCTGTTCCTTTGCCATTTTTATAGACACCGGAGCGAACTCACCGAGGAACTGACTGCAACATAAACCTCTGCCGCATACACCGATACTTCCGAGAGTTTTCGCCTCATCTCTGACGCCGATTTGACGAAGTTCAATTCTTGTCTTAAAGACCATAGCCAAGTCTTTTACAAGTTCACGGAAGTCAATTCTTCCGTCAGCGGTAAAATAGAATAAAATCTTGTTTCCGTCAAATGTGTATTCAACTTCGACAAGCTTCATTTCAAGCTTGTGATTTTGAATTTTCTCCAAACATATCTTGTAAGCCTCTTTTTCAAGCTCTCTATTCCTTTTGCTTCTTTCGGTATCTTCTTCGGTTGCGATACGGATAACACCCTTTAAAGGTTTCTTGAATTGGTCGTTATCAATAGCCTTTTTGCTCATAACGACCTCACCGTATTCAATACCTCTTGAAGTTTCGACAATTACACTGTCGCCTTGTTTTATATCAAAATCAAGCGGATCAAAATAGTACGTTTTGCCTGCCGGCTTAAATCGTACCCCTATCACGTTTACCATATTATAAAACCATTCCTTCCAAAATGTTTAAGCTTTGCTGTTTTTCGCTCTGCTCTTAATCTTTTCAACCATTTTCTGCGACGGCTCAAAAACAAGCATATTTTCTATTCTGTTCTTTTCGTAAACAACATACCAAACCTTTTTAGGCGAAAATACACTCGCACGCATATTGTATATCGTTTTCGGAGTTTTTTGCGGTTTTTGTCTGGTAACAGACTTCACGTCCGATATATAAAATTCAACTTCTTTGTTTCTGTGACCGATTGCACGGTTTACGCGCACAATATCGTCTTTTATGCTGTAAGTAAATATCGCCGCATAACGCGTTAAGACAAAGAAACCCAATATACAAAATAAAAGTATCGTTATTATCGTACCGATTATTTTGTAGCTTGGCAAAATAAAAATTATATATTGTCCTAAAATCATAAATATGACAGCCCATAAAAGCGAAAATATAAATTCTTTTCCGCCGCCTGTTCTCTTTTCTTCCACTTCCCGAAAACTCCTTAAAACATCATTTTCTAATCTAATTAATTATAATATAAAACAATAAAATTGTCAACTCTCCGCATAAATAGCGATTGATGACCTCAAGCCACCACTCCGTCACTTCGTGACACCTCTCCTCAAGGAGAGGCTTTTTAATATACGCCATCTTCCGTAAGGCTCCCCTTGAGGGGAGCTGTCGGCAACACCGACTGAGGGGTGGCTTTTCTGTCTATTATTTTCCTCTATTCTTTCTTATCTATTATCTACAACACGGGGCATTGTGACACCGTCCCATACTTTCACACAATCCGCATCTCATTCAAAGCGGGCGACCAATGGTCGCCCCTACACACCGCCATACTGCACTTACTTCGTAGGGGCGGTCATCGGCCGCCCTATAAGGCTCCCCTTGAGGGGAGCTGTCGGCAACGCCGACTGAGGGGTGGCTTTTCTGTCATTTTCTTCTAAGCATATTAATCATTTCCGAAATCGTCTTAATCCCGTAAGCCGCAAAACCATCTGGAATTTTCACGCCTCTAAGCGATTGTTTCGGCACAATCGCCGACTTAAACCCCAGTTTAGCCGCCTCATTAATACGCTTTTCAAGCTGCGAAACACCTCTAAGTTCACCGCCAAGACCGACTTCACCGATAAAAATCATATCCGGCGGCAAAGGAATATCCGCCTGACTTGTCGCAATAGCGGCACAAATACCCAAATCAACCGCCGTTTCATCAATTCGAAGTCCGCCTGCAACATTCACATAAATGTCTGAATTTGACAAATTCATTCTTGCACGTTTTTCAAGTACCGCGATAAGCAACAGCACACGATTAACATCAATACCGTTTGTCATACGACGCGGATTGCCGAATCCGGTCGGTGTAACAAGTGCTTGAATTTCAGCCATAACACCACGACTGCCCTCCATTGTACACACAATCGCACTTCCCGATATATCAACATTTCTGCCCTCCAAAAGCATCATTGACGGATTTTCGACTTCTCTGAGACCGCTGTCACACATTTCAAACACACCGATTTCATTAGTCGAACCGAAACGATTTTTAACCGCTCTTAAAATTCTGAACGAAAGCTGTCTGTCACCCTCAAAATAAAGAACACAGTCAACCATATGTTCAAGCACTCTCGGGCCAGCAATCGCGCCCTCTTTTGTAACGTGACCGACTATAAACATAGAAATACCGAGCGACTTTGCAATGTGCATAAAAGCGTTAGTAGCCTCTCTTACTTGCGGAACACTTCCCGCCGCAGAGGCAATATCCTGTCTGTTCATCGTTTGAATTGAGTCAATAATAACAATGTCGGGTTTAATTTCGTTTATACATTCGATGACCGTTTCAACATCTGTTTCGGAAACAAGATATAGATTTTCCGTTGTAACGCCCAATCTTTCAGCGCGAATTTTAATTTGTCCCTCCGATTCCTCACCCGAAACATATAGAATTTTTCTTTCTTCACCGGCTTTTTGGCAAATTTGCAAAAGTAATGTTGATTTACCGATACCCGGGTCACCGCCTACAAGTATTAATTCCCCCTGTACAATTCCGCCGCCAAGCACTCTGTCAAGTTCCTGTAAACCTGTTTTGTAACGTGTTTCATATCCGACTTTTACATCACCGATTTTTTTCGGCATACGCACACTTCCGCCGTTGCTTATAGACATTGCACGCGTAGCAGACGTTTTCTTTTCCGTAATAACAGTTTCCTGTATGGTGTTCCAACTGTTACAGCCGGGACATTTTCCCAACCACTTCGGTGATTTGTACCCACATTCACTGCATATATATGTCGTTTTTGTTTTCATTCCGATTCCTTTCATAAAAAATATATATTTTCAACGGGCGACCAATGATCGCCCCTACACACCGCCACACAGCACCTACTCCGTAGGGGCGGTCATCGGCCGCCCCATAAAGCCTCTCCTTGAGGAGAGGGGGACCGCTTGCGGTGGAGGGGTAGCATATCCCGCCACAAAAATTATATCCATAATTTTATAACTTTCCACCCACACTGTCAAGCCACAAATATTACGCTCACATTGCGGTTTGCATAATTTACATTACAGCAATGTTACAGCTGTGTTAATATCCACTCTATCCACGCACTTATCCACGCAATTCACGCCCGATTTATCCGCAAATATCAAAGTTATCCACGCGTTATGCACCCAACGTGGATAACTTTATTAACACATTCACAGTTTACATAACCTTTTCTGTCCCCAAAATTTTTATATTCCGAAAATTCAAAAAAATAATACTTATAACGTCAATATTTTTCGGAATAGCCTTGACAAACACCGTCAGTTTTTATAAACTATATGTATATGTAATTATGTAATAATTTGAAAGGATGACTTTTTTATAATGAATAACGCAGATAAAACAATGGACAAAATCGTAGCGCTTTGTAAAGGCAGAGGCTATGTGTACCCGGGCAGTGAAATTTACGGAGGTCTTGCAAATACTTGGGATTACGGTCCTCTCGGTGTTGAATTTAAGAACAACGTAAAAAAAGCTTGGTGGAAAAAGTTCATACAGGAATCAAAATATAATGTAGGTCTTGACTGTGCAATCCTTATGAACCCAGAAACATGGGTTGCGTCGGGTCACGTCGGCGGTTTCTCGGATCCTCTTATGGACTGTAAAGAATGTAAATCACGTCACAGAGCGGACAAGCTGATTGAAGACTTTGCACACGAAAAAGGTGAGGACATCACAGTTGACGGTTGGAGCAAAGAAAAGATGGTTGAATACATCACAGAAAATAACATTGTCTGCCCAAAATGCGGCAAGCAAAACTTTACTGATATTCGTGAATTTAACCTTATGTTCAAGACATTCCAAGGTGTTACAGAAGATTCTTCATCAGTAGTATATCTTCGTCCGGAAACTGCACAAGGTATTTTCGTAAACTTCAAAAACGTACAACGTACAAGCCGTAAAAAAGTACCTTTCGGCATCGGACAAATCGGTAAATCATTCAGAAATGAAATCACACCGGGTAACTTCACATTCCGTACAAGAGAATTTGAGCAAATGGAGCTTGAATTTTTCTGTGCACCGGGTACAGACCTTGAGTGGCACGCATATTGGAAAGAATACTGTATGAATTTCTTACTTAACCTTGGTATAAGAAAGGAAAACTTGCGTTTCAGAGATCACTCACCTGAAGAACTTGCATTCTATTCAAATGCAACTGCCGATATTGAATTTGTATTCCCATTCGGTTGGGGTGAACTTTGGGGTATTGCAGACAGAACCGATTATGACTTAAAGCAACATATGGAACACAGCGGTGAAAGTATGGAATATATGGACCCAATCACAAATGAAAAATATGTTCCGTATTGTATCGAACCATCACTTGGTGCAGACAGAGTTGCACTTGCATTCCTTGTTGAGGCATATGACGAAGAAGAACTTGAGGGCGGCGACACAAGAGTTGTTATGCACTTGCATCCGGCGCTTGCACCGATAAAGGCTGCCATTCTTCCGCTTTCAAAGAAACTTGACGAAGGTGCAACAGCTGTATACGAACAGCTTTCAAAGAAGTTCAACTGTGAGTATGACAATGCAGGCTCAATAGGTAAGCGTTACAGAAGACAAGACGAAATCGGTACACCGTACTGTATCACATATGACTTCGAATCAGCAGAAGATAACTCGGTTACAGTCCGTGACAGAGATACAATGGAACAGCAAAGAATTAAGATTGACGAACTTGAAAAGTTCTTGGAAGAGAAGTTAGAATTTTAATAATGTTGTTGGTGGGGGTAAATTGCTATGAAATTTGTTGATGAATTTAAAGATTTTATATCTCGTGGAAACGTAGTTGATATGGCAGTCGGCGTTGTTGTCGGTGGTGCATTTAAAAGCATTGTCGATTCACTTGTTGCCGACATTATCAACCCGGGTATTGCATACGTTGTATCTCTTATAACAGGTGCACTCAAAACAGCCGCTACAAGTACAGTCGGTGACACAAGTGCCGTTGAATCGGTTATGGATATGTCTAAATGGATAATTCCGGGTACATCAATAAATATCGGTAATTTCCTTTCGGCTATTATTAATTTCCTTATCCTTGCATTTATAATTTTCTGCGTAGTTAAGGGACTTAATAAACTAAATGATAAATTCAAAAAGAAAGTTGAGGAAGAAGTCACTCCTGCGGGTTCTACCCAAGAAGAACTTCTTGCCGAAATACGCGATTTATTAAAAGACAAAGAATAATACAAAACCCAATCGAACGAAATTCGATTGGGTTTTCTTTTATTTTTCTATTTGCTTTACCTCTGCATACGGCTTCATATTTCCATTCCACACATATACATCTATACCGTCATATTCCGTATCACTCAAATCAACCTCCGCCGTCATATCATGTATGTCAGGTGTCACAATCTTTTTAAGTTCATTACCTTTTCTGAACGCAACATACATCACTTCGTCATCTTCTTCAAAATTAAGCGATACGATAAGTTTGTTATCTTTTATTTCACACTCAATTTTATTGTTCGTTAAAACAGTCGGCATTGGTGTGACTGTCGGAGCAGCCGTTGGTGTTGCCGTTGGACTTGACGTTACTGTCGGCATCGGTACTGTCATAGGCGTTGCCGTTGGACTTGGTGTTACTGTCGTCACTATCGTTGGTGTTGCTGTCGGTTTTACCGTTGGTGTTGCCGTTGGACTTGACGTTACTGTCGGCGTCGGTACTGTCGTAGGCGTTGCTGTTGGTTTTACTGTTGGTGTTGCCGTTGGTGTCGCTGTCGGCATAATTGCCTTAACCGCATTATACGCATTCAATCTTCCGCCGCTTATAACTTTACCTGTAAGTGCCGAAAGTTTGTCTGAACTCGAACACAAAGTTTCTTTAATTTCTTTTGCCGAAATATTCGGATTTACTGCACGCATTACCGCAACAGCACTTGCAACCATAGGTGTAGCCATAGAAGTTCCCGACATTGTTCCGTAACTGCTTGTCGGAATTGTACTGTAAATAACTGTACCCGGTGCTGCAATATCAACACTTGTTGCACCGTAATGCGACGTACTGCTGAGTTCATCACTGCTTGTCGTGTTTGCAACAGAAATTACATTGTCAAGGTCTTTTGTAAGTTGTGACGGATATACCGCCGTTCGATCGTTATCAGGTTGCGGTGTACTTGTCGCAATATTTCCCGCCGCAATAACAAAGAATATATCCGGCACCGCCTCAATCGCCGATTTAACGATACTCACCGAAGTACTTCCCCAACCTGCACCGCCAAAACTGCAATTAATAATATTTATATCATTCTTTTTTGCGTAATTAATCCCTTCTATTATATAAGATAAAGTACTTTTACCACTGCTGTTAAAAATCTTTATTGATGCGATTTTGGCATTACGTGCAACAGACGCCACACCCTTGGAATTGTCGGTCACCGCACTCACAATACCTGCAACGTGAACGCCGTGATTACTCACATATGACACATCACCGTTACTGTCGCCGCAATTCCAACCATATATGTCATCAATATAGCCGTTACCGTCATTATCAATGCCGTCACCGACAATTTCTCCCGTATTCACCCATATATTATCAATTAAATCCTCGTGATTTGTCTGTATACCCGAATCCATAACTCCGACAGTCACATCAGAGCAATCAATATCAAAATCCCAAAGCTTTTTTGCACCGATTAAATCAAGCACAGCTTGTTTTCCGTTTTGATAGTACGTATCATTAGGTTCGGAAAACTCATATACATTGTAGTTAGGCTCTGCATATTCAATATTCGGCATAGCCTTTAACTTTTCAATCGTATCTATAACATTTTCACGGCTCGGATTTTCCAAATCAAGTACATATATAATAGGCTCTGTTTTATCAGAAAACAAACTGATACTGCTTGCATCGTCACCGAAAATACATTTTGCATCACTGATATTCAATTCGTCAAACGGGTCTGAACACATTGAAACAGCATCGGTAATCTGCGGTTTTAACTGCACAAGCACACTTCCGTAATCAAAATCCAACCCGTCATATTCATCTGCATAAACATTAATCCCCAGCCACATCATAGCCAATAACGTGGCAAAAAAAATATATATAAACCTTTTCATAACCATAGCTCCGTTTTTCAAATTGCTTTAATTTCAGTATATCACTCAATTTTTATAAAGTCAATTTAAACCTCGTTTTTCGCTTGACTTTTTTGTTTTACTATGGTAAAATATTAAGGTACTTTTGGAGAAGTATCGAAGCGGTCATAACGGGGCGCACTCGAAATGCGTTTGCCTTAACGGGCACGTGGGTTCGAATCCCACCTTCTCCGCCAAAGAGAATGCTGATTTTTAATCCGCATTCTTTTTTTACTATGTGAATTTTTATAAAGGAGTAAAACAATGCAGACAGAAGAAAAACAAATGAAGATGAGTTATCTTATAAAGCGCTTTGTACCATATTTCAAAAAATACAAATGGATACTGATACTCGATCTAATCTGTGCGTCACTGACAACGGTTTGTGAGCTTGTATTCCCAATGCTCGTGCGTTACATAACAAATATGGGTATCAATAATATAGCAGGATTAACCGTCGGAATAATCTTAAAAATAGGACTTTTCTATCTGATTTTAAGAATAATCGACTCTGCGGCAAATTTCTATATGGCTGACACGGGACATATTATGGGAGCAAAAATCGAAACAGATATGCGCCGTGACTTATTCGCGCACCTTGAAACGCTTTCACATTCATACTTTGCCGAACACAAAGTCGGACAAATTATGGCACGAATAACAAGCGACTTGTTTGATATAACAGAATTTGCGCACCACTGCCCCGAAGAATTTTTCATCGCCGCACTGAAAATAATCGTTTCATTTATAATTCTTTGCGGAGTAAACGTACCGCTTACGGTCATTGTGTTTGCGTCACTTCCGCTTATATTCTGTTTTGTAAAATTCTTTAATACGCGTATGCGTAAAGCGTTCAAGAAACAGCGTAACCAAATCGGCGAAATTAATTCACAGGTTGAGGATACATTGCTCGGTATAAGAGTGGTAAAGTCATTTGCGACAGAAGAACTCGAAGCTGAAAAGTTTGAGGACGGCAACAAAAAATTTCTTGATACAAAAAAACTCGGATATTTTTATATGGCAGGTTTTCAAACATCAAACAGAGCCTTTGAGGGTGTAATGTATTTGATAGTCGTTGTTGCGGGTGCGTTGTTTATGATTAACGGCAAAATCTCCCCTGCCGACCTTACCGCATATCTTTTGTATGTAAGCACGCTCCTTGCCACTTTGCGTACAATCATTCAATTTACCGAACAATTCCAACGCGGTATGACAGGTATTGAGCGTTTCCTTGAAATTATGGACGCACCTGCCGAAATAACAGAAAAAGAAAATGCCGACGAATTGAAAAATGTTCAAGGAAATATAACGTTTGAAAACGTCGGATTTCATTACAGTGACGATGACACAAACGTGCTGTCAAATATAAATCTTAACATCAAGAAAGGCGACAGCGTTGCACTTGTCGGTCCATCAGGCGGCGGAAAAACAACGCTTTGTAACCTTATCCCACGTTTTTATGACGTCACAGAAGGACGTATTTTAATTGACGGCAAAGATATAAAGAACGTCACATTAAATTCGCTCCGAAATTCAATCGGTGTCGTTCAACAGGACGTTTACTTGTTCTCGGGAACGGTCTTTGAAAACATCGCTTACGGATTAAGCGGTGCAACACGCGAAGATGTTATAAACGCCGCCAAGCTTGCAGGTGCACATGAATTTATTTCAAACCTCGAAAACGGATATGACACATATGTCGGCGAACGTGGAGTTAAACTTTCGGGCGGTCAAAAGCAAAGAATAAGTATCGCAAGAGTATTCTTAAAAAATCCGCCTATACTTATTCTTGACGAAGCGACCTCCGCACTTGATAATGAAAGCGAAAAAATCGTGCAAGACTCACTTGAAAAACTTGCAAAAGGCAGAACAGTGTTCACAATCGCCCATAGACTTACAACAATCCGTAACGCAAATATGATTCTTGTCCTCACCGAAAACGGTATCGAAGAGCAAGGCACACACCAAGAATTGATTGATAAAAAAGGATTGTACTACAACCTATACAGTATGTACACCTCACTATAACAAACAAAAATGCGGTCTGTATGACCGCATTTTTTATAGTAGTGGTGCTACTAACCTTATAATATGTCCTAAAAGCTTTGTGAAAATATTAAAATGTTTAACGTCCTCTAATGTAATCTTCTGCGACAATTCAAGCGTGTCTTTGAAATCACGTTCAATATCCATAACCGCCGGTACATTAAGCATATAAGCCGCACATTCATAGTGAAGATACAAACTTCTGTAATCGTGGTTTACCGTACCGACAATGGCTTTTTTACCATCACTTATCGACATTTTCGCGTGAACAAAACCGGGTGTATATTCGTATATTTCTATACCTGCTTTCAAAAGTTCCTTATAATATGTTCTCGCAAGATAGAACGCATATTTCTTGTCGGGAATATGTGGCATTATAATCTTAACGTCAACGCCCCTTTGAGCCGCATACTTCATACACTCATACATCTCGTCATCAATAACAAGATACGGCGTCATTATATAAGTATATTCCGACGCATTGTTCAGATTATTTATATACGCACGCTTTCCGATATAAACTTCATCAAGTGGAGTATCGCCGAACGGTATTACAAATCCGTCCGTACTTACGGAATATTTTTTTGACGCTTGGATATATTCACCGCAATCCTCAATGTGTTCATCATTTACGTTCCACATTTCGAGAAACATCGCCGTAAATCCCGCGACCGCCTCGCCTCTGAGCATAAATCCCGTATCTTTCCAATGCCCGAAACGCATCTTTTCATTAATATATTCATCTGAAATATTTATCCCACCGCAAAATGCCACCGCACCGTCTATAACCATTATTTTTCTGTGGTCACGATTGTTTTGGTGAGTTGACAAAAGCGGTACAATCGGCGAAAATATACGACATTTAATCCCTTGTCTTTCAAGATATTCATTGTATTTTCGCGGAAGCGTCACGATACAGCCCATACCGTCATACATAACGCGAACTTCAACGCCCTGTTTAACTTTTTTCTTTAAAATTTCAAGAATTTCATTCCACATACGGCTCGTGTGATTTATAATAAAGAACTCCAAAAATATGAATTTTTCCGCTTTCAAAAGCTCCTTTTTCATATCCTCAAACATTCTCTCGCCTATGCTGTAATACTGTACACCCGTATTTGTGTAAGCAGGAGAACCGCCGTATTTCGATAAATACCTTGCAAAGCCGTCCTGATTTTTATCGGTCTGATAAATATTTTTCATAACATCTTTGTCTTGAACAAGATACTTTTTGTTTGCCTCTTGAATATTCTTGTAATCGTCACCTATATTCATTGACACTCCCTGTGCCCTTGTAAACAGATAAAACAAAGCACCGAATATAGGTATAATCGCAATAAGCGTTATCCACGTCATTTTAAAAGTAGATTCCTCTGTACGATTAATTTCAAATATTATAAGTACGGCACTCAAAACAGTCGAAAGACCGAACAAAACCTTTGAATAGTCGGAAATCCATATATACATTGCAACAAACGTAATGATTTGCATTAAAAGCATTACCATTGCAACGAATTTGTTTGAATATAAAAGTCTGTAAATCTTTTTCATTCAAAATCCTCCTTTCAAACGGCTATTTTAAATTTTTTATATACGCAAACGTTTTTTCTTCCCCTTCTTGCTGCAACATCATAAGCCACCCTTCAAGCAGCTTTGCAGTGTTTGGATGCATACTTGTTTTAGCATTTCCCTTTAAGAAATATTCTATCGGATTATCGTTTGTATATTTGTCGTCCAAATAAATTTTTCCTGCCGCAACACGGTCGCAAAACATTTCTTTAACATATTTTAACGGCATTTCGACCGCCTCCATACGTCTTGTTTTGGGATTGTAGTCTGTCCAATATTCAAAGTGATGTTTGTTTCTTCCCTTGTGGTGCATCCAAGCCTTTGAATAACCGTATTCACGTCTTTCGCCCTCTGTCGGACTTCTGTCACCGAGATAAAATCTTGCTCCCGGTAAAAATTCAGTCGGTGAATATTTCGACAAATCGTGACGCATACCCTGCCACAAAATTCCGCACCTTAGGCAATGATACATTACCTTGTGACGGTGCCTTGTGATTGTCATAAAATGTTTTATAAAATGCCACATACAGTGATTCTTCCTTTTTCTATAATAGCTTATTATATCACAAATACCGACATTTTACAATACCAAAACGTTGCACCTCTCAAAACAAAAAAATCGGCTGCCAAAATTTCGGCAGCCGATTTTCGATTAGTTACTTCTTCTTTCCATTTCCTTATAAATATCTTCCCAAGTCATACCGTTGTCAACCAGCATAACAGTAAGGTGATAAATAAGGTCAGCGGTTTCATAGCTGATTTCGTCCTTATCGCGGTTTTTACCTGCAATAACAACTTCGGTAGCCTCCTCACCGACTTTTTTCAAAATCTTATCTTCGCCCTTATCGAACAAGTAATTTGTATAACTGCCCTCTTCAGGGTGTTCTTTTCTGTCCATAACTACAGCCTGTTCACGTGCAAATACATCTGTCTTAGTCTGTTCCTTTGCGTCCTCAACAAGCTTGCCGTCCTCAATCTTTCTGAAGAAACAACTTCTGTTTCCCGTATGACACGCAGGACCGGCAGGATTAACAAGCACAACAAGACAATCGCAGTCGCAGTCAACGCGAACTTCTTTAACGTACATATAATTACCCGAAGTATCGCCCTTTACCCAAACTTCCTGTCTGCTTCTTGACCAAAAAGTTGCCCTGCCTGTTTCAAGAGTTTGCTTAATCGTGTCCGCATTCATATATGCAACCATAAGCACCTCGTTAGTTTCAATATTCTGCACAACCGCCGGAATAAGTCCGCTTGCGTCAAATTTAAGAGTATTTATTAATTCTTCCATTTATGTAATTCCCCTTTCAATTTATATAAAACAAATTTACTTCATCTCCATTAAGTTCCAATTCTTTGCTATATAGTCCACACCCGAAATTATTGTGAATACAACCGAAATCCAAATAAGTATATCTGAAATCAATTTAGGGTGTACACCCAAGAATGTATTTTGAATCGGAAGCAAAAGCATTGCAACGATAATTGCAACCATTTGCGTAACGGTTTTAAGTTTGCCCCACATACTTGCGGCAACAACCTTGCCTTCACCCGCCGCAACAAGTCTTATACCCGCAACCGCAAATTCTCTTACAAGCACAATCATCAATGCCCACACACTCATACGGTCATAGTACATCAATATCAAAAATGCCGCCGTTGTAAGTACCTTGTCCGCAAGCGGATCGACGAATTTGCCGAAAGTCGTTACTTGATTATATTTTCTTGCAACGTGACCGTCTATTGCATCAGTTATCGACGCAAGTACAAAAACACCAAGTGCCGCATAATGACACATTACGTTATCTATCATAAACAACACCATAAATATCGGTACAAGAACTACACGAATCATTGTAATTTTATTAGCTGTATTCATCAAATCACCTCCGCTTGACCTGTAAGGTCATATTCATCTGCGTCAAGAATTTTCACTTTTATAATATCGCCCGGAGTAACTTCTTCCTCCGTTGCAAAATATACTTTTCCGTCAACATCAATACTGTCGCCGCGACTTCTGCCGTAGAACAAGAAACTTTCTTCATCGTATCCCTCAACCAAAACTTCAAGTGTTTTGCCAAGCTTAGCCTTGTTAAGTTCAAGCGATATTCCCTGTTGAAGTGTCATAAGTCTGTCAAGACGTTCTTCCTTGATTTCCTCATCAACCTGATTCGGAAAATCAGCCGCAGGAGTATCTTCTTCCTGTGAATATGTGAAAGCACCCATTCTGTCAAAACGCACCTTTTTAACAAATTCATAAAGGTCGTTAAACTGTTCCTCCGTTTCACCCGGAAAGCCTACAATTATAGACGTTCTGATTGTGCAGTCAGGCATTTTTTCTCTTATTTTATTTATTCTCTCAACCATTTGTTCTTGAGTTGTACGTCTTGCCATACGTCTTAAAATCTCATTGTTGCCATGCTGTACGGGCATATCGATATAATTGCATATCTTATCGTATTTAGCCATTGTATCAATAAGACCGTCCGTAATAGCCTCGGGATAGAAATAATGCACTCTTATCCACTCAATACCGTCAACAGCGACAAGTTTTTCAAGCAACTTATCAAGCGAATATTCGCCGTACAAATCTTTTCCGTAACGTGAAGTATCCTGTGCAATAAGTATAAGTTCCTTAACACCGTTTTTCGCAAGATTTTCAGCTTCTTCAACTATATCTTCAATTTTTCTGCTTCTAAAATGTCCTCTAATCATAGGAATAGCACAATAAGTACAGTTATTATCACAACCGTCAGCAATTTTCAAATATGCCGTATATGACGGTGTTGACAAAATTCGCGGAAGCCGTTCGTCGGGAGTTCTGTCATTATGACCGCATATTACAGGTTTTTCACCCTTAAATGCCTCGCGGATAACCTCCGCGATTTTATCATAATCACCTGTTCCGACTATTGCATCAACCTCGGGCAGTTCGATTAAAATATCATTGCTGTATCGTTCTGCCAAGCAACCTGTCGCAATAAGCAATCGACATCTTCCGTTTTTGTATTGAGCCATTTCAAGTATAGCGTCTATTGATTCCTGTTTAGCCGACTCGATAAAACCGCAAGTATTTACGATTATGACATCGGCGTCCGACGGATTATACGTTATATTAAAACCGTCATTTGCCAATATACCGAGCATAATTTCGGCATCTGTCTGATTTTTCGCACAGCCAAGCGAAACAAGACCAATGTTATACATAAGTTTACTCTCCATATTCTTCTTTTATATTATCTATACAATTTTTAATGTCAGAAAAGCCGTAACCTCTGTACATAAAATATCGTATACATTTATCAATGTTTTTCTTTTCAAAGTCACCTTTAAGCCTTTTTTCAACAAGAGGCAAAAGCATATCTTCTTCGTCCTCATCAAGATACGAAACCGCCTCCTCAACGTATTCCGCATCTATACCCTTGCTGTAAAGCTCGGACTTAATACGTCTTTTACCGTATTTTTTCAAATTCTTTAAATCCTTTGCCTTTGCAATCGCATACTTTCTGTCGTCCAAAAAGCCGTAATTTCTGCAAAATTCAAGAATTTCATCTATATCTTCTTCCTTTGCACCGGCTCTTTTCAGCTTATCCGAAAGTTCACGCTCACTGTGCGAACGAAATTCAAGCAATCTCAAAGCCTTGTCTTTAGCCTCATCAAAGGTCAGTTCTTTTTTTTCTCTGTTATATCTCATAATACAAAGTAACTAAATAATTCTCCAAAATTAATTCCGCCGATAACCTTATCCTTGTATTTGCCTTTCAAATGGTCATATCCGCTCTGCATTTGCTCTGACTTAATGCCATAGCTAAGCGACATATATGCCTCAATGTATGCGGAAAGGTGGTCACATCCGCGTATAATCTGTCCGTCTATCGGATTGTATTTGTCTTCATTATACTTTTCGTTTATCAAGTCCGACGTAACCATATTGATTTCGCCGTCATCAATAATTTTAGAGTCAAATTCATTCTGCGTGTAATACTCTATCTCCCTGTGCCAAGCAGGCGGTAAAAGCGGATAAATAACTTCACGCATTTGTTCATCTTCTATTTCACTGATTATGCTGTCCAAACCCTTGACGCTGTTCTTTACAGGGGACACAATATCCCTTGTCAAAACCTCGGGTAAATCGTGAAAAAGTCCCGAAAAGAAGTTGTTTTCAAGACGTTTTCTGCAAGGATTGTCAAGTTCAAGCGACATAAAGTACGACAAAATCGCAACGACAAGCATATGCCCCATAACAAAAGTTTCGGGCATTCTTACCGCTTTTGCCCACCTTTGTTGGTATCTCAGCTTTCCTATAAGCGACAAAAACTCTTGAAGATACTTACTTCCGGCAAAATATCTGAAGCCGTGAAAAGTATCGCAAGCCGCCAATCCCTGTGCCATTTCGGTTTTAACCTGTTCTATACCGAAAGTCTGCGGATTCATAGGGTAAATTATTTTAAATTCCCAGTTGCTTGCATGGTAATGTGCGGCTTTTAAAATCTGTTTTTCAAGAGATGCGTAATCTTTGTCAAGATAATACTTTTTCATTCTCTCAAAGAAACCGCCGCCGATACCGTCCATATGTTCTTCAAGCTCGGAAAGTACCCAATTATCTATTTGAAAGCCTTTTTCTTTTACAAGTTTATGATAAATAGGCGGTTTAATGTCAGTAAGCACAATTCTGTGGAAAAACTCAAATATTCCGCCCTCAATAAGCTTTATCATATTAACGCTTTCGCCCTCACACTTTGCAAGCACATAAGCATAAAACATCTTGTGTGCCTGCTTGTCAAGCTCCGTAAAGCCGGTCCAAGGACGGATATGGTCGTTCCAACGCTGAATAGATGCCGCCTCATACATCAGAGAAATAAGAGATTTTTTAATCATTTAATTTTACTCCATCACAATATTATAACCGTTCTTTTCAAGTACCTTAATAACTCTTTCGCCGTGTTCTCTGCCGCCGACTTCACAAGCAATATGAATAATTGCCTCGTTCGGATCAAGTTCTGCACTCAATCTGTCGTGCTGTACCATTACGATATTTGCGTTTGCCTCGGCAAGAATGTGTGAAAGATGTTCCAAACTTCCCGGAATATCAAGAAGTGTAGTCTTAAATTTAAGCTTTCTCTCACGCGTAACAAGACCAAGCTCGATAATTCTGTGAATAAAGCTAACATCAATGTTACCGCCAGAAAGTACGCAAGCGATTTTCTTACCCTTAACATCAACCTTGTTGTTAAGAACAGCCGCAAGCGGTGTAGCACCGGCAGGTTCAACAACTTGCTTTGTTCTTTCAAGAAGCAGTAAAATAGCCTCTGAGATTTCCGCATCCGATACCGTTACAACATCATCTGCATACTTGTTAATAAGTTCAACAGTTTTGTCACCCGGTATTTTAACCGCAATACCGTCTGCGATAGTAACGGCAGAATCGGTAGTAACGTGTTTTTTCTCTTTAAATGAATTGTAAATTGCAGGAGCGCCCTCAGCTTGTACACCTATAATTTGTACACGCGGATTGATTTGCTTTATGCAAGCCGCAACACCGGCCAAAAGACCGCCGCCGCCAGCCGGTACAAGTACCATATCAACAGTAGGTAAATCCTCAAGAATTTCTATACCGATTGTACCTTGTCCTGCCATAACTTCAAGATCGTCATATGGGTGAAGGAAAGTTGCACCCTCTTTTTCTTGAATTTCAACCGCTTTTTTGTAAGCGTCGTCATAACAATCTCCGTAAAGCACTACCTTGGCACCGTAACCCTCTGTCGCACTCACCTTAGCGATAGGAGCAGACTTCGGCATAACGATAGTTGCGGGAATGTTGTGAACGTGTGACGCATACGCAACACCTTGTGCATGGTTGCCGGCAGATGAAGCAACGGCTGAAGTAATTTCGCCTCTTTCAACAAGTGCGGCAATCTTATTTGACGCACCTCTTATTTTAAATGAACCTGTTTTCTGTTGGTTCTCAAATTTTAAATATATCTCTCCGCCTGTCATGTCAGAGAAAGTTTTAGATGATTCAATCTTAGTTCTGTGAATAGTCGGCTCAAGACGTTTAGCCGCAAGTTCAATTTCTTTTAATTCCAAATCCATTTTTTTCGCAAGTCCTTTCTTACTTTTCCTTATCTTATAATTATACCGCAATTATATCTATTTTTCAATAGCAGATTTTATTTATATGCAAAATCATTATATTATTCACAAAACAATTCTCCGTTCCTCCCATTCATTCGTATAGGACGGCACACCGATGTCCCTTAAGGCTCCCCTTGAGGGGAGCTGGCGGCTCAGCCGTCTGAGGGGTGGCTTTTTTATTTTCTCGATTGCCACCTCTCCGTCACTCCGTGACACCTCTCCTCAAGGAGAGGCTCTCCCTCGCCCACACACATCTCATCCGTATTGGACGGCACACATGACACCCCTCATGGCTCCCCTTGAGGAGAGCTGGCGGCTCAGCCGTCTGAGGGAGGGCTTTTTTATTTTCTCGATTGCCACCTCTCCGTCACTCCGTGACACCACTCTTCCGTAGGGGCGACCATTGGTCGCCCACTTACCATACACAAAAATCCCACAATTCCCTCACCTTCCCTTGCAAACCGCCACAAAATATAGTATAATAAGAAAGTTGCATATAAAAATCGAAAGGAGTCACAATAAATGGAACAACCGAAAGAAAACAAAATGGGTACAATGCCTGTAAACAAATTGCTTGTAACAATGTCACTGCCTATGGTTATATCAATGATACTACAAGCGCTTTATAACATAGTCGACAGTATATTCGTATCAAGACTTTCCGAAGACGCATTGACAGCCGTTTCAATGGCATTTCCAATGCAAAACCTTATGATTTCCGTGGCAGTCGGAACAGGTGTAGGTATAAACGCAATGCTTTCACGCGCACTCGGCGAAAAAAAGTTTGAAGCGGCAAACAAGACCGCCGAAAACGGTATATTTATAGAAGTTCTCGGATATGTTTTATTTTTACTTATAGGAATTTTCGTAACAAAGCCGTTTTTCCTTGCACAAGCGGGTGCAGGCGATATTGCAAATATGGGTATTGAATACACAAGAATTTGTCTGCTTATGTCATTCGGTATATTTATGCAGATTGGTTTTGAAAGAATCCTTCAATCTACCGGACGAACAATATTCACAATGATAACACAGTCAACAGGTGCAATTATCAATATCATACTCGATCCTATATTAATTTTCGGTTTATTCGGTATGCCGAAAATGGGTGTTGCCGGTGCGGCGATTGCGACTGTAACAGGTCAAATATGTGCGGCAATTCTTGCGATTACATTTAACCTTACCAAAAATCCCGATGTACATATCAGCTTTAAAGGTTTTAAACCGCAGATTATATTTGTAAAGAACATTCTTTCTGTCGGTATTCCTTCAATAATTATGTCGTCAGTCGGCTCTGCAATGACTTTCGGTATGAATAAAATTCTTATAACTTTTTCATCAACTGCCGTTGCGGTATTCGGTGTATACTTTAAACTTAACAGTTTTGTATTTATGCCTGTATTCGGTCTTAATAACGGTATGGTGCCGATTGTTTCATATAACTACGGTGCACAAAACAAAAAACGTCTTACAAAAACCATTAAGCTCGCAATTATGTATGCGGTTTGTATTATGTTTATAGGAATTATGCTGTTCCAGTTTATACCCGATGTACTTTTGAAATTGTTTGACGCCTCAGACCATATGCTTGAAATCGGTATTCCGGCATTGAGAGTAATCAGCCTCAGCTTTGCATTTGCAGGTATATGTATAGTTATTTCATCAAGCCTGCAAGCATTGGGACACGGCTTTTTAAGTATGATGATTTCTATAACACGTCAGCTTATCATACTTCTTCCGTCAGCATATATCCTTGCAAAATTCGGCGGTATCCACGCAGTTTGGTGGTCATTCAACATTGCCGAAATCGGCTCATTGACGTTATCATTGTTATTCTTTAAACATATGTACAACAAGATAATTAAACATTTAGGAGAATAGTAAATATCCCCCGGCTATACCGGGGGATATTTATTTAGCACAGATTCTTTTATCACTTCTGATTAGTATTATTTCTGCTCAAATTTGGCAATAAAAAAAAAACAAACCGCATAATAATGCGATTTGTTTGCCGTTTTTGGTCGGGATGACAGGATTTGAACCTGCGGCCCCTACGTCCCGAACGTAGTGCTCTACCAAACTGAGCCACATCCCGATATGACCTATAAACAACATAGATTATTATACCACCACTCTTCCGCAAAGTCAACCACCAAAACAAAATTAATCCAATATTTTTTACAAAGTAAAAAGACGGATTGCTCCGTCTTTTTAAAAATCAGTTTCATCATCGTCTGCAACCGAAACAGGTTGTTTAACAATTTGTTTTTCTTCAATTTGTACTTCTTCTTTAACTTCATCTATACTCGGTTTCTTCTTATTAAATATATGTGCAACGGTATCGTCTACAAGATAATGCGATATAAGCGCACACAATACAGCAATAACATAAACCGCCGCAACATATCCCATATTACCCACCAAACCGATTTGCACGAATATATCAACAACAACCATATGATACAAATACAATCCGTACGACAAATCAAACTTAAATCTGATTTTACCAAAACTGTAACCGAAACCGACAGTCATAAGACAAAGCAAAAGCACTTGAATCATATCCATATACTCGCCTGTTCTCACACCGAACCTGTCGCAATAAATCGCACGGGCAATAAACAAAATCACACACAATATTTTTGTTTTTGAAAGTATCGGCACGATTTTTTCACGATAGCGGTACATAAACCAACCTGCAAAATACATATAAAAATACGGCATACACGAATGTGAGATTATCAACCGTCCCGTTTCAGGCACTATTTCCTGTAAGTGCGGCACAACAAGATTAAGTGCCATAGACAGTATCATTACAAATATCCATACCCACAGTTTTCGATTTTTTAAAAATCTGTATATTATCGCAGTAATAATGTAAAACTGGACTGTAAATATCATTGTCCAAAGATTTGCTTGGAAATTTCCTATTCCGAAATTATTTATAAAATCCGGTTGCGGCAAATCCCGTATAAAAACAAGCTGTCCCAGAAACCATGTCACAAAAGTCTTGTTCAGCACAAATCCGCAAAATGCCGCCGCCACAATCACTCCGACAATTATACACACCCACAGCGACGGAATTATTCGCAGTACACGTTTTTTCAAAAACTCCCACGTGTTTTTACTTCTCTCCATAGACGCCGGCACCAAAAAGCCGCTTATGCAAAACAACACAACAACACCGTTCCACCAATCGAATACAGGCGACACTTCCTGCAATCTTATATGTCTGAATATGTGCAGAGTCATAACATAAAACGCACTGTACAGTCTAAGCACATCAAAACAGTTGTTCGCAAAATCAAATTTAATCTGTTCTTTTACCTTGTTCATCACTTCACCCCAATACTTTTTGTCGTATATTCTTATTATATGTCATAAAATATTATTAGTCAAGTAAACAAAATAATACAACAATTTTTAAAATGAAAGTTGCGATTTAAAGAGTATTAATGAGAAATAAAGAGAAAACGAGAGATTGTTATTTAATTTATTAAAAAATTTTCAAAAAGTGTTGACAACGAGCAAAAAACATAGTAAAATAGCCGTTGTGAGTTAAAGAAGTAAGCTTTAACATGAATAGATTAAGTATAGGAGGACACAACTATGAATTCAAGCTATTTGCAAAAGCCACAAGACGTAGAAAGAAAGTGGTATGTTGTTGATGCAGCTGACAAGCCACTTGGTCGTGTTGCTGCAACAGTTGCAAGCATTTTAAGAGGTAAGCACTTACCTACATTTACACCAAACGTAGATTGCGGTGACCACGTTATCGTTATCAATGCTGATAAGATTATCCTTACAGGTAATAAGCTTAACCAAAAGGTTCGTTACTACCACACAGGCTGGGTAGGCGGAATTAAGGAAATCCACTACAACAAGCTTATGGCAGAAGAACCTGAAAAGGCTGTTATGTACGCTGTAAACGGTATGCTTCCAAACAACACAATCGGAAGAAAAGCTCTTACAAGACTTCGTGTTTACAAAGGTACAGAACATGATCATCAAGCACAAAATCCAATCGCTTGGACAGGCGAAATAAAGTAAGGAGGACAATATAAATGGCTAAAGAACAATACTACGGTACAGGTAGAAGAAAATCTTCTGTTGCAAGAGTTCGTCTTGTTCCGGGCAACGGAAAAATCACAATAAACGGCAGAACAATCGATGAATACTTTGGTCTTGATACACTAAAGCTTATCGTTCGTCAGCCACTTGAACTTACAAAGACAACAGATAAGTTCGACGTAATCGCAAAAGTTGAAGGCGGTGGTTTCACAGGTCAAGCCGGTGCAATCCGTCACGGTATCTCAAGAGCACTTCTTGAAGTTGATACAGAAGCTTACAGAGCAGACCTTAAGTCAGCAGGCTTCCTTACAAGAGACTCAAGAATGAAGGAAAGAAAGAAGTACGGTCTAAAAGCCGCTCGTCGTGCTCCACAGTTCTCAAAAAGATAAGTTTTTTATCAAACAAATCCCACAATCATGCCGATTGTGGGATTTATTTTTTGTCTTTTACCGCAATTTTGCCACAAATAATTGTGGTAAGCAATAATACATTGTTTCGCACAAGGGTAATTTGTATAATTCTTACTTTTATCTCTCAGTTTATCATATATCGTACAACCGATTATAATACAAAAAATTTCACTATTATAAAACTGGTTGATTATATTTTTAAGTTTTGTGAATATAGTAAAGAATTAAAGACCTAATTAATTATTCTTTCAATACATTTGAATCCATCGCCATCAAATTCCATATTATGTTTGAACTTATTAATTGTCTCTGATGGATCAATCAAGTTGAACTTCAAACCAGAAAATGTCTTTTTATCAAAGCAAACAGACAATATATCCGTTTCACTATCCGTTGCATGTACTATAACATTCTTAACTGGTAGCAGTGCAAAAATATCTCTTGCAACACGAATTGCCACGCTGCATACATAATCCTGATACTCAGTAGAATTCTTTGATATATCAATATTATCTGAATTTATTTGAAACTCTACTTCCATTTTCAAAGGAGAATCTGTTCCAAATTCAAATCCTGTACCATAATTAAGTAAGTCGTTTAGTGGTTTTATATCATTTATAACTTGAAGATATGTGTCAATATCTCCTGATAATACTTTTGCAGATACATCGTGAAAATACTTCCATAAATCTGCATCAAATGAACTATCGGGAGAACGAGGACTAACCATAATTTCAGTCCAGTCAATTACATCATCTGCTTTTTTATGAATATCTGCAGAAACACTCTTTGTTACTTGTTTAGATATAGGCTCGTCATATTGAACTTTGGATTCGTTGTAATTAGGTGTAGCAACGGGATCCGATACAGACTCATAATATGTTGAAGATTCATTCCGTGTTTGTCTTTGATTTCGAGGGGGCCCATTCTTGTTCTCAGTTTTAACATACGATATTCCGGTACCCGGAATACCTACACTTGTCGTAGTTCTACCACTTGAATGGAATGTTTTTCTAAAACCAGGAACACCTGCACTTATGGACATACCTGTTTTGCCATAATTAAGTTTTATTCCGGGCATAATAGATATACTTTTCCTAAATCTTAATCCCATAATTATTTTTCAATCCCTTCGATGCAATGTTTACTAAACTCTTCTGCAATACTAACATTAGAACATTGAATTTCAACATTCAACCCCTCGGATGAGGTTACTAATATTGTTGCATATAAACATATTGGCAACTGTCTGTTATTGCTATATCGTCTATCAGGTGAACCATTTTTATTTACATATTGCCATGTATAATCTATAACTTGTGAATCCCTTGGAACACCTTCACTCTCTATAAATCTCGTGCCATTTACTGCAATATGTAAATTATCATACGAAATAACACCAACATCATTTTTACGAATAAGTAGTATCTTGTCAGGTAGCATTATAAGTTTTTCTTTTTTTAATGGAATCACCACGCATGAAACATTTGTTTTTAAATAATATGGTAGTTTATTTGTAAATTTAAGTATATTCCTATTTATATCGCGTCCTGCCCCCGCATTCACTTTCCTATTTGAAACGGTTGCTTGTTGCGTGATTTGCCACATTTTATAGCATTGATTTAGTGACATCCAAGTGTTTGTCCGATTCGTGTATTTTGTTGTACTTTCATCATCCATTTCATATTCCAAATCAACAATACCTTTAGACTTCAAAAATATTTTACCTACGATTCCGATAGCAGTAAAAACGAAGAAAAATGGTATAGCAAAAGCTAAAATAGTCGACAAAAGACATATGTTAAACCAGTTGTTAAATTTTATCGTCTTTTTTATTTGCTCAATTATAGTTGAATATTCTGCAGCTTGAAAATTGTCGATTGCCGCGCTATCAATATCAGCCATAACATCTTGTGGCTGCATTACAGGTGTATTATGAGCTTGTCCTTGATTTAATCTTCTTCTACTGTTTCTGCTTTCATCCACCCAAGAGATGCCTGTTCCGGGTATGCTGTATGTTTTTCTTGTTCTTCCTGATGCTGTTTTAGTAACTCTGTAACCTTTTACACCCCAGCTATAACCAACACCGGACTTACTAAGATTTATTCTAAAACCTCCACCTAAATTAATGCTTTTTCTAAATCTTAATCCCATTAAAATCACCTCATCTATCAATAATTGCTATGCTCTTATCATCATTTGAACCATTTGTTTTTGCTAAATTTATTATTTTCTTACAAGCCTGCAATGGATATATATTTGCAGTATTTAAAATATCTTCTAATTCATCAACAGAAACATATTCATGCACACCGTCACTTGTTAAAACAATTCTTTTTGCATTCGAGAGCATTTCATGGTTTTCGTCAAATTTCAAAGAATTTATAAGTGTAGGATTACCTCCGCCAAAGCAAGCTGTTATCTCATTTCGTCTGTCATAAAATTCAGCATCTTTTTTTGAAAGCTTACCCGCCTTGACGAGCCAATTTACACTTGTATGGTCTTCGGTTATTTGTTTTATATAACTACTCTGAAAAATATATATACGAGTGTTTCCAATATGAAAGATACTTGATTTTTCATCATCTATACAAATACCTGACAAAGTTGTTGCCATACCATTGTAATTCACATTTTCAGTTGATTTCGCCAATAATTTAGAGTTTATATCAATCAAATCATTTTTGCCTATTAGAGCAATATTTTTAAGATTTTCACAAACAAATGATGATGCGGTAGCTCCGGCATTATTTCCACCAACACCATCGGCAATGCATATTTTCAGTTCACCATTACATTCTGTTTCGAAAATTCCATCAGAAAGAATAGTATCATTTATGAGTATTCTATCCTCATTTTCACTATGTTCACCTTTTTTAGTTATTGCATATATTTTCATTATACAATAACCTCACATTCCATTTCTGTAGGCGTACTTGATACATCAATACTCTTGATGTTTAGTTTTGTGTTTTCTGCTATATTATTGTCAAATAAATATCTTGAAAGCGGATTTATCAACATACTTTCTACAATGTTGCCTATACCACGAGCGCCGTTTGAAAGGTTCTGCACTGATTCTTCCAAAAGTGTGTTCATTACAATATCTGAAATTTCCAATGTTATCTTTTTCTCAGTTGCAAGAGTTCTAATAATCTTTGTAACCTGAGATTCAAGAATAAGTTTTGCAACATCGGGTCTTATGTAATCAAACACAACAATATTTTCACCTATACGGTTCAAAATTTCAGGTCTGCCTAATTCCAGCTTAAAATAATCTTCTATTGCAGAACGCACCCTTTTTTGTATTGTGGCATAATCCATTGTACTGTTAACATTCTCCGCGCGAACACCGCTTGCATCTCTTGTATAAATACCAAGATTACTTGTAAATATAATAATACATTCAGAGAAATAAACTGTATTTCCTTGTCCGTCTGTCATCCTGCCGTCTTCAAGTATTTGAAGAAACTTATCTAATATCGATGGATGTGCTTTTTCAATTTCATCAAACAGCAATATAGAAAACGGGTTGCTCTTAACAGCATTGGTAAGTTGACCTCCTGCTTCATAACCAACATATCCGGGAGGTGCTCCAAGAAGCTTCTGATCAGAATGACTTTGACCGTATTCACTCATATCAAATCTTATACAGCAACTCTCATCACCAAACAGTTTTTCTGCTAATGTTTTTGCTGTTTCCGTTTTACCTGTACCTGTCGGACCTGCAAAGAATAGAACACCTTTGGGTTTACTATGTGACGAATGTTGTAATCCTGACATACCTGTCATAGCGCGTTTGATAACATCAAGCGTCTTTGTAATTGCACCATCCTGACCTTTTACTCTTTTTCTGAAATCTACGTCTGCATTTTTAAATTCTTCCGTCTCAAGTTTGTTCCATGGATTTTCTTTAATTCCATATTTGTATAAATCAATGACATCACACATCTTGTTCATATGTATGCCTTCATTTTTACATAACTTACGCAGCCCGTTAAGCTCTGTAAAACTAAATCCTTCTGTTAATGCTATAAATTTATCTTGTATTTTTTCAAGTTCATCTGGTTTATCCATAAAATAGGCATTGTCTTCAACATAAATATCACCTGCAAAAAATGTTGCAAAATTAGGTCCCTTAACAAAATTCTCCCTTTCTTCTTTTGAAGGAGTTGGAAGAGTGATCGTCTTAACATTAGGATTATCATGATAGAACCATACTGGAATATCATTTACCTTATTAACAATCATAATCAAAATATTTTTAAGCATACCATTATCTGTTTTAACATCTTTGCTTTCAAGAGAACTAATAAGAAGTGAAGTGAAACTATCAACCTCGCTTTGGTCCATGTTATCAGGAGAAGATATATATCTTGAAGCAAGGTTCATAATAATCGCGGTTGCTTCTTTACTTTGAGATAGTGCATTTTTTACCCATTCAACAGTATTGTTACTTTTGAAATTAGCGTTAATACGACCATTTGAAGGATTTTGATTTATGAGTTGTCCAAATCTTTCAATATAACCTTCTTCAGCAGTATTATAAAAGCCTTGCATACTGTCATAAAACACAATGTTCTGATAACCTAAGTCCTTGAAAAAATAATGCATATAAGCAGCAAGTCTTAATATACTTCCTTTTGCAATGCTACCTTCTTCAGGATAACTGTAAACATCAAGAATATTACCTTCAACAATAATCAAAGGCTTAATCTTACTGAATATTTCTAATTCTTTATGCCATTTTGGAATAAAATCACTCATTTAATTTTCCTCCTGTATATCGTTTTTAAATTCATGTAAAGGTTTGATAGGTATATCGTTTTTTCTTGCATATTGTTGAGCAGAACTACCTGGCAGACAGTAAAAAACAAATCTTTTATCCCACATATTATCAAAACATTTCTTAAAGCCGTCCAAAAAAGTATCATTCATCCCTAAAAAAGCGATATTTATAATATGACCACGTTCTGAAAATATTCCTCCTCCTATATTGACATCATTTGCTGGAATTATTATATTATGAATATTAGTATCATCAAAGCAAGAATTTCCCAATCGTTTTAATTTATTAGGTAAATTTATTGTTGTTAAATTTCTGCAAAACCGAAATGCAAAATTATCTATTTCTTCTATATCAGGCGGACATTTTACAACAGACACATCCGATAAACAAAATGCATATTCAGGAATTTTATGTATCTGACTTGGTAATGATATTTCTTTCAATCCACTTCCTTCAAAAACACTTTTACCTAATTCAACTATTGTTTCCGGCAAAATAATATGATGCATTTCTTTGCAATTTAAGAAAACTTCATCGCCAATTTTTCTTACAGGAAGATTATTTATCAACTCCGGAACAATAACTGTTTCTTTGTTAAATCCAATATATTTCGTTATTTCAATGCCATCTTGATATGATTGCCACTCGAAATCAGATTCGTCTGCCGAATTATCAATAAATTCATCAATTATATTCATTGATGATTGTACTTCTATTTCTGCTTGTTGAGATATATTTTTGAGAACTTCGAGTTCTTCGTTTTTTTGAGCCTCAGGCATCTTCTCTCCTGAAAGATTTTCCATTAAACTTACAAGTTTATTTGCACGCTCTATTTTATCAATTTGTTCACGTGTTTTTTCGGACACATCAATACTTTTTATCGCATTTATTTCCACTTGTAACAATTCAACCTGTTTTTCTAGTTTCTCTATTCTTTGTAAAATTTCAATATTATCCATAATTATTACCTTCTATTATATTTTATAGTGATTTCTGCTCTCCTCATAATGTTTCTGTTCATTTTGTCTGAACATTGTCCACTCATTAGTATCATCTTCTAATTCAAGCAATCATTAATTCATAAAATCCGGTTTATGTATGCCAACCGATACAACGCCATCATTTGTAGTGAAATTTTGTATTTTATTTGATTCGGTGCTCAAATAGTTTTCATATTTAACTCTTTGTTTTTCTTCTAAAATGTGTATTCGCTGATTAAAAGAACCACGCAATAGTGAATTATTGTTTAATTCTTCTTTGTATTTACCATCTATCAAAACAGATATATTTTCAAGTTGCTTTGTCGTCAATTCTTCAATTTCAAACCCAGTATAAACTAAAATATCATCACTTATTGCTTTTATTTTTTGCAACAATACAGACAATTCACTCGACTGTTCCATCGGATCTCCGCCGGTTATGGTAAAACCATCAACAGGGTTAGCATCTGATATTTGGTGAATCAACTCACATACAGCATCTACACTGATTTTGTATTTTTCATGCTGTTGCCATAATTCCGGATTGCTACATCCTTTGCATCTATGTGAACATCCACAAAACCATATGCCTATTCGCTTGCCGGGTCCTAAAACTTCAATGGGATATAATATTCTTGCAATATACATTACTTTTCCCTCACAACAAGGTACACAGCCAAATCCTGACGATTACTATTTATAACACAACCACCCAGTCCTATTTCATCATTAGATTTGAGTAATGTAGGCGTATCGTTCGATATTTTCTCATTGTTTACATAGGTGAAATTTGTACCGCTTAAATTGGTTATATATAAATTTCCGTCTTCCGATAATATTTTGGCATGACTTCTGCTTACATAAGATTTATCACTTATGTATTCTTTCAAAATATTTTCTCTGCCAAGAATAATCTCAGCATTTTGGGGAATATCGTATGTATATGCTCCTGAAATCTCACATAGGACATATTTCTTGCAGCAGCATTCCGCTTTGGGAGTAGGAAGAATATCAGAAATATCTTCATTACAAGCACTGCATTTTCTTGCCGCAGGTGGATTTTCTGCACCACATTCACATATTTTTATCATTTCCGTTTCAGTCATAGGTTTATATATAATATTTTCTGTCGTTTCATCCACAACTTTAACTGACATTAAATCTGTTCCGCAATTTGTACATTCTATAAATATAGGATTGTTATGTTCACCACAATTTGGGCATACTTTGTATTTTTCCATAAATATAATCTTCCTTTGAATAGTAATTTTTTTATTTATTATTTAAAGTGATATATTGAAACACTTCATGTTTTTGATTATTGAATAGTCGGCACATATCCTTTGTGATATGTATTTTTTCTATCTACAGTTGTCGAATCTTTACCGTTACTTATTCTAAAATAATGTCCTATAGAATTATCAAATATTGAACTTATATCAATTTCGTATCCATCAATATAATATGTTGTATTACCTTCAGAATCCGTCTTTGTTGTCCCATTCTTCAGACCATAGTCTACAATCCAATCTATAAAAGAATCTGATGCACAAGCATCTATCCCATCAATACAATCAGGTTGAATACATAATAACCACATTGCCTTTTTTATATCGTTAACTTTATGAAGTTTGGTTAATTCTGAAACAAGAAACTTATACCCTTTTTCTGACTGAATATAGTCATAATACGAACCATTCCAACTAAGCATTTCGGCAGTTAATGATTGTTTCTCAATCATTGAATGTAATTCTCTATATGGTATATTTTTAATAAAGCAAAAGGAACAAATCAAAGTAATAATGATTATGATTGGAATAACAATTCTTGCAATTAGTTTTATTCTTTTGCGTTTTATGCTTTTATGTACCTCGGGGCAATATTTCTTTATCATCTCAGATAGTTGTTCCTCATCGCAAGTATCAACAAAGGTTAAATCTGTTTTTAAATCGGATATTTCTTGTTCCAATATTTTTTTATAATATGCAACTCCATCTACACTTTTAGGAAATCTTTGCTTATCGAATTCAGATAATTTACCCAAAATCTCATTTTTTGTACCCGAAAAAGCTTCCTCTTTGTTATTAATAAGCATATTGTTTAATTCTTGATTATTATTTCCCATACAAGAAGAAATTAGAGACATCAAAGAAAACTGTCTTTCTATTTTTTCAAAATGTCTGTTTAAGATATTTTGAATCTCTTGTTTGTATGATATTATTCCACTTATTTCTTTTACTACATACTCTTTGTTTTGTGCAAGTTTATCAGTCTTATTATTTTCATATTTTTTTCTAATTGCAGTTACAACTTTACTTGCCAGCCAACAAAAAATAACCAAATCTGCAATTATTGCAACAACGACCATAATCCAAGCAAAGCCATTGTCATTCAAATCATCGGTTAATGCCCCTGTAAATAAGAATATATTTCCACCTATAAACATAAAAGCGAGAATTGCAGCCAAGCATCCACCATCATTGTTATTATTCATTCAAATTATTCCTCTCTATTATTACAGACTTTTAACTTTTTTGCTTTCGTGCTTTACACTTCTTCGATTAGTTTTAAATGTTTCAACATCTGTTTTAATATCATAATCTGATGTATTTATAATCTGTGCATACTCAGCTTTAGGAGGAAGGTGACTAACTCTATTCTTGCACACAATTCCTTTTGCTGCAAGCCTTTTTTCAAGTTCTGTGAACTTATCACAAAAAGCAATCATTTCACCTTCAAGCCTTGCTGCTTCAGCTTCGCTTGGTAATCTATCAGTTGTATCAATTCCACCAAGTTCCATAGCAATTTTACCTTGATTGTCATAGCGAATGTTGACAGCAGTTCCTTCGCTAAAAGTATATAATTCATCATGGAAACGCTTGCCGCTTTTCTTAGTAACCTCACGGTTACCAATCAAATCATAACCCATTTCCTCCATAACTTTGTCAATTATATCCGCAATGTACTCTTGTTCACCGTCTTCAAACAACTCATTTTCAAGTTTTGCAATTTCTACTTTAAGTTCTGCCACACTACTCTCAGAAATCACAAATTTCTTTGAAGTAATATGTAATTGCGAGCACAAAACCATATATTCAGTTTCAAGTTCTTCAAATTCAGTTCCATAACGTTCCATGTTCTGTATATATTCCTGACATTTATCTACAATCGGTTTAACCGTTACCGCGTTGAAATTCTTTAAAAAGTCGTCATTATCTATGTTATTTGCTTTTTCAATCACATTTTGTATTTTAACCCTTAGTTCTAATGAAAGTTTTGGATTTGAAAGCCAGTCGTTAAGCATAAATATAATATCATCTTTTACGGATGGTGTAGAAGGTCCTTCCGGAATATCCCAAGATAAACCAAAAGAATTGCCCAAATTTTCTTGTATATCAGTTGATATTTGTGATTTCAACTCTTGTGATTGCTTACTGCATTTTTCGATTTCTTTCAGGAGTTTCGTTATATCATCTCGAATCGCTCTTAATTTTTCAAGAATTGCTTTTTTTCTGCTTAATTCTCCTTCTGTCAATGTAATAAATTCTGGGCGTTGATATCCTGATAAAGCATCAAACTGCACAGATAAGGCATTCTTTAATCTTTCGATTTCTTGTAACTTTTCTTTCAACCTATTCGTAAGTGCAATGCTTTCATCACTGCCGCAATCATCATATATTTGCACACTTCCCATAGATATTGCAATATGATTTTCCAGTGTTTTAATTCTTTCAATGCAAGTCAAAATACTGTTATCGCATCTATTTTGAGCATTTAAGTTAGCTCTCTGTTCTGGTGTAAGTGTATATTCAGAAGTTTTTGGACCACTCATAATATTTACTCCATTCTAATCAATTTGTATCTTTGATACCCATGTTTTGTTTTATATCCTTCAGCAACAGAACCATGTTCACGCAAACTTATTGTACATTTAATAAATGTCTGTATTGATATATCATACACTATACAATATACGTTTCATGATATGTTGAGTTCTGTTAAAAAACATGAGATATTTTTGTAGCAAATCATTTATAAAATTATTTTTCGTCCCACAAATTATACTCTCAAACTTTCTTTCCATTTTTTCAGTTCATCACTTTTACCCAAAGCGATTAACCAGCATTCAAACTGAACATTTAGATTATCTTTGTAATCTATTAACTTGTGGCAGAATTCCTGAAATGCATCATATGATTCTTTAAGCAGATCTTTCATATGTTCTGCAAGTTCGCCAACAGTTCTGAACTGTTGACCTTCAAAGTTGAAAATCTTTTGACCTGAAAGCATATAAGCCATCATATATAATGTTTTTTCTACCTTGTTCTTGCCGTCAACTACCTGCATTGCCTCAATGTTTTTAGCAGCATTTTTAAGTCCCCGATTGTCTGATACTCTCAATTCTGCATACTGAGTTAAAAGTTTTTCATTCAAAATACTTTCATAGAAGTCATAATCAGACTTGTCATTTTTCCAAAGTTGTTCAAGCATAGAACGTCCCAATGCCGGCAAGCTTTCAAAACTCTTACCTTTCCAGTAGAATGTTTTAATCTCAGGCGCAAGTTTATATATTGTTTCCCAGAAAATCAAATCATCACTTTTTGTTCCTTTTCTTGCCTCCTCTTCTGCATCGTCACATATTCTTGCACACTTTTGATTCGAACTGTTTGCAAAATGAGGAGTAAGATAGCCTCTAAACAATTCTTTTTTACCTTCATTCCAATAAGTGGCAAGTTCAACAACCAAGCTATGTAAATCTGTGAAATCCTTACCTTTGAAGTTATAGGGTTTCATATCTACATGACTATTACCAATGCCTTCGCCAGGGATAGTTTGCCTTTTTCCTGCACACCAGTTTCTAACTTCCTCATAAGTCCATCTTCTATTGGGATTATCTTTGTTCTTACGATTTGTTATATCATAATATGTAAGAGCATTAATAAAGTCTGCAAGCTCTATCGGCATATCTTTTGGTACAGGTATTCTTTGCACAGATGTATATTGTTCAATTTCTTCCTGTGACATATGAGCATACGGAGTATAACCACAAAACAATTCAAATACTGTTACCCCAAAAGAATAATAGTCTGATTCGGCTAAGAACAGATTTCTGAATGTTTCAGGCGCAGAATATTCAGGTGTCATTCCTGTGCGTGTCATTACTACAGTATTGCCGTCTTCACGAACAGAACTGATACCGAAGTCAATAATTGCAACATCTTCGCCACTATCGCAAAGCATAATGTTAGACGGCTTTAAATCCTTATGTATAATTCCATTATTATGCAAAGCTTTAAGACCTGCGTTAATGCAAGGAATGATACTATTTTTCAATTCCTCATAAGTGAATTTTCTTCCCTGAATACTGCCATTTTTGTAGTATGGCAAAATTTCAAATGGCATACCGTTTATAGTACCTGTTTCATATAATTTAGCGATATATGGAGAATCAATTTGTTTTAAGATGTTTGTTACTTCAGGTTTTACTGCAAATTTTCTTCTGTATACCTTTGCAATAAACTTTTTACCACCATAATCACAAACATACAAATCAGCTTCACCGGTATTGATATCCAGCTTACTTTCTACTTTGTATTTATCACAAAGCAATACGCCCTCTGCAATATTGCTCAAATTGCTGATTTCTGTGTTGATTACGGTTGCATTGTTAGGTTGTAACTCAGAGTTTATTACAGTACTGTTTGAATCGTTTATAGGATTAATCATTGTTTCATTACTCATTATACTTCCTCCACAATATGTACTTTTTCATCAATAATCTTTATCTTTCCTGATTTTAAAAGACTAATAAACGCATCATTCATTGCCTTTGAAACTTTTGGTCCCATTCGTTCAAAGCCGAAATTTCTTGCTGTTTCAACTTTAAGGTCAGTTTCATTGATTCCCAAGGTATAGTCGGCTATCGTCATCATTGCTTTTTCAATTTCAGGAATGGCAATATGCTCAACCTTTCGAGCTGCTTCTGTGATGATTTCACTAACTCTGACTTTTATCTCAGTCATATCTGCTCGGGATATAAAATTATCTTTAATAATTACAGCACTTTTCATCTGTCTTTTTATTACATAATCAACATTATTCCGAACAACAGAAGTTGCTTTTTCTCTTTCGAACAACCCTGCAATACGCTGATATAACAAGTCCATATGCATTGGTTGTTCAATGCTAAGAATATAATTTATTACATCTGCAATTCGTTCTTCATTTCTGGCATTGTAATTTTGAGGAGCATCGTACCAATTCGCCACAACATAATAATCGAATCCGTATGGATTTGTAGCATTGTTGTTAATTTGTACAGTAGTTTTTTCTTCTAAAATTGTCTCAACAGGCACATCATATTTTTCATCAATGCCAATTGTCATTTCCCGAGGATTGTTCTTCATACATTCATTAATAAATGCCAACAACTTGTCCTGCTCATCTGCTGGATTTTTAATCCATGCAGTTGACCATACACGGTACATATTCCAACCCATATTCTTTAAAATTTGTGGTCGAAGATGTTCTCTTTCGCGAGCAGTTCTTGCAGCCGAATAATTTTCGCCATCGCATTCAATTCCTGCAATATAAGTTCCACTTTTTTTAGGATGCTCAACTGCCAAATCCATCTTATAATCAGAACATCCTATATTTCTTGATACCTTATATCCTTTTGAAATCAAAAAATCATATACGCAACCACAGAATTCATCTCTATTATCAAGTGATTCCATATGCCGTTGCGGAAGCGTAGAAGAACCTTTCATTGCAAACTCAATGTAATAACGCAAAAGTTTTGCACCATCGCTTTTTGCTCTGACAAGGTCAATATCTGTAGGTTCTATTGAGCCTACGAGTTTGATATTTATCTTTGCTCTTGTTACGGCAACATTTAATCTTCTTTCACCGCCTTGCTTACCAAGTGGACCAAAGTTCATAAGCATTATCCCTCGATTATTTTTAGCGTAGCAAATACTGAAAATGATAGTATCTCTTTCATCGCCCTGAACATTTTCAAGGTTTTTAATGAAGAAAGGTTCATCCTTATTTTCATCAAAGAACCATTCGTATTCAGGATGCAGTTCTCTGTATTCATAAAGAACCTGTTCTATGGTAGATTGCTGTTTTTCGCTAAACGCAATAATACCCAGTGACAAGTCAGGATGATTTTCAATATGTTCAATAATCAATTCAACACATTTTTTTGCTTCAGGAACATTACATCTGTCTTTATAAACACCATCAGCCACCTTATAATATTCAACACCTGTATCTTTCTTTGATATTGCACTTCCAGGGAAAGTAATGAGTTCATTTTTGTAAATGTAACTATTTGAAAACGCAATTAAATCCTCATGCCTGCTTCTGTAATGCCAAAGAAGAGTTCTGTTGGGCAATATACTTGCAGTTTCTTCAAGGATTGAGTCAAAAATTTCGTCTTCACCTTCATCATCATTTGCATCAAACTGTCCGTCCAAATTATTTGTACTTGATGCAAAAAAGTTGGTTGGTGGTAATTGTTTAGTATCTCCCGCAATGATAACCTGCTTACTTCTAAGAATTGCTCCGATAGCATCTTCAGGGAATATCTGAGATGCCTCATCAAAAATAACCATATCAAAATTATAGGTCTGTGCTTCTAAGAAATATGATACTGACAAAGGTGACATCATAAAGCAAGGTTTTATTTTTAAGAGAAGATTAGGAATTGTCCTAAACAACTTTCTTATTGGCATAATACGGCTTTTTTTCCCTAATTCTCTTGTCAAAACACTCATTTCATCATGAACAGCAATCACTCTATCCTTGCTTGGCAGACTGTTTATCAATTTCTCACGAATTCTCATTCGAGCAATATAGAGTTGATGTTCGTCAAGTGTACAAAAATCATTAACCGTCTTATCGTGCATTACACTCTTAAAGTTTGCAATAGAAGGCTTTGATTCTAATACATTACTAAGCCAAAGCATATAAAAACGCTTTTTAAAGCAATCAACTATGTCTTTAATGTCATCTTCTTCAATTGCAAGAACTAATTCTTTCAAACCACAAGCAATACACTTGTCCCTGAAAGTTTTGTAATCAAGATATTTTTCAAGAAGTTCTACTTTACCGGAACATTTTTTTAGTTTTTCCAAAAGATCTTTTAACGATATGGTGTTATTCATTTCACCAAATATATGTATGATGAATGGTATACCGCTTTTCATATTTAAACCAGCTTCTTTTATTGCATTTACTCGCATAAAGAAATCATTGCTGTATTTAAAATCAGTCGCCACTTTTCTTGCAACATTACTTGACAATCCTATGCTTTTGATTAATTCAGAAAAATAATGTTTATTTTGAATATGCTTTTTTATAGCACACCAATCGGTTGTTTCAAATTCATACAACGTTCCGTAGTATGTCCTGCATAATTCGTCATTTTCATGCAGCGTCTTTTCTAATCTTTGGGTTTCTGCTACAACGTAAAGTTTGCTAAATATATCATCATATATATCACCCTGTTTGCAAAAAGAAATTAATTGTTTTTTATATTCAGCAATTTCATTAATATTTTTGATAATGCAATCAATAGTTTCTACTGTTGTGCTCAGTTCGCTTGTTAAAGATAATTTATTAACAAATATTTCATTATACGATGTAATTAATTTTTGAATGTTTTCCGGTGAAATATTAATTGCTGTATCAAAAATCACTTCTATGTTTCCATAAGCATTACTTGTAACTATTTCTTGTATTTTTTTATTTTCTTTGGCTTTCGGGTATATATTAATTATATTCTGCAAAATCGTAAGATTATTTTGGATAAAACTCCAATTGGTATTTTCTCCTTTATACAATTCCCCATATAAATTACACAATTTCTGTGTATCCAATTTAAGTTCCGTTTTTTTCTCAGATAAATTCTGCAAATCCGATAAAAGTTCAACTGTTTGGCAGTCAGCAAAGTATGTAGCTTGAATTTTTTCAATAAGCGCACAAAGATCCTCATTGTTATCAAACTTATCAGAAAACAAATCTCTATACTTATTATATAATATTTGTGTATTTTCAGGTGATAATTCATCATATATGCTCAGAACTTTTTCAAAATTATTGTATTGACCGCTAACCAATCTTTTCACAAATTCTTTCTGCTCTTTAATATTCGGATAAATTTTTAACAGTTTCTGAACTATTCCTAAGGTAGATGATAAACTATCCCAATCTGTATTTTCGCCATTATATAAAGAACCATACCATAGTTTTATATTAGAATTTTCTTTTTCTAATTCATATTTTAATTCATGTAGCTCTTTTAACTGCAACAACAAATCAACAATTTGCTGATCTTCGATTTTCTCCAATGGATTCCTTAAATATTGAATAACCTCTCTTTTATCTGTGCGATACTGTAATTTGAATATTTTAAAAATACTACGATATTCTGTTTTAAATCTATTAAGTATACTATCACTATCAATACTAATAATTTCTTTTTCCCATTTTTCACTTATTTTATTTACAATGGCATTAATCTCATTGCATATATTTTGATATTTATCGATATTTTGCAATGCATTGCATACAATACCATTATCAAACCAAGTTGGTTGAAATATCGGTTTATTTTTTATTAAAGTAATTATTTCAAATATTTTCCCGATATTATAAGGAGTAATGGTTATTTTTATCGAGAGACGATTTATAACCTCTTCCGATATTGAGACAAGGTTAGAAATCGCATTCAACAAACTCAATGTATTATTTTTGTTCTCCTCTGATAATTCAAGCTCATTTTGCTTTCTATTATATGCCAAAATTTTTTCTCTATCTATGGCTAAATCTACATTGAATTTATAAAACAAAGCCTGATCATCAATATTAAATTCGTCTAAAATATCCACATAATCTATTTTAAACACATCATTTGACCAATTATTTTCAATTTTTGCTTTTATTGCTTTTATTGATTCACACAACACTTCATATTTTGACAAAGACGAAAGTGCTTCATGTAACACGTGAATTTCAAACCACTGTATTTGACATTGAGGTTTTTTTCTTAATTCACCTATCAAATTATGCAGAATTTGTGAAGTTTTAATCGAAATATTCGTTTCAAGTCCCAACAAAGAAATATCATCGGCCATTATTTCAATAAGGTGTTTAACTTTATCTTGTTTATTCTCTACACACGATTTATGTTCTTCAATAATTTTAATTATATTAACATTTGACTGTTGCATAATGATATTCTTTTTTAACTCTTTAATCTTAGAATTAATAGAAAAAGTTAAATCTTCTATGTTTATTTGATAAACTGAAGGGTTAAACCACTCGAATACCTTTTCTCTATCTTGTATATATCCTTCAAATTTTATTTCAAGATTTTCTGTGTACTCTTTTAACATATCCGAATCTGGAACATCATATATAGCAACAGGAATAAGTGGTATATTTAATAATTTATCAAATACACTGAATGCGTTGTCAAATTCTAACACCGAATTAATTGTAAATGCCTTATAATCATTTGCAAAAGATTCACTTTCAACAATCAATTCTTCTAGACATCGAATCATCGACTTCACATTAATATCCATCACTTGCTTGTCTTCAAGTGACAAAGAATTTATAACAACTCCATGCCATGGGTTATTTTTAACATCAAGGTCTGAGTTGTTTATATAGTTGGCAAAGTTTTCGAGATTATATATCATCTCGTTTAATGTTTCTCTTGTAATTTTATCTACGTTTTCAATAGGGAATAAAGCATCCGTTGCACTTTTTAAATTGTTCAAAATACCATACACATCATAGCAACTGATGTTTAATGGTGCAATTTTTTCATGCAATTCACTAACATATTGATTGAGTTCAATTCTTTCAAAATTAAGTCTGTCTAATTCCTCAATAGCTTCTTGTTTTACTCGTGTCTTCTTCAAAGAAAGTGTACTTTGTATGTCATCAAGAACTTGCTTTTTATTTGCCTTATGGCTATGCAAAGCTAAACAGAATTCTGCAAGACCTAGTTCAGATAAACGCTTATACACAACCTGCAGAGCTGCCATTTTTTCCGAAACAAATAATACTTTTTTATCTGCTGCAAGTGCCTCTGCAATAATATTGGTTATAGTCTGACTTTTGCCGGTTCCGGGAGGTCCTTGCATAACAAAACTAACTCCTCGCTTGGATAATTCGATAGCATCTTGTTGGCTTGAATCTGCACTTAAAACCTGAAAGCATTCTTTAGGTGCTATTGTATCGTGATTATATGATTTTAATTCTTCAGGAATATTGAAAATTTCAGAAGAATCTCCAATCATAGCTTTTAAAACAGGATTGTTATAAATGTTTTCAATGTTGTTCTCAAGATCCTTATACATATTAATTTTTAAGAAAGATAATAGACCTATACTTGCTTCTCTGATTATACGCCAGCCCTTTTCATCTGCTATATTTTCAAGTGTTTTTAAATAAGTTTCAACTGTATCTTTATCCGGATTGAAAAGTGGCAATGTTATACCGTAATCTGAGGATAGCAAATGTTGGAGAGTAGGATTTACTACAACATCATCGTCATATCTTACTAATTTAAATGGTGCATTAAGAGTTTCAACTGTCAGTGAAACCGGTACCAATATCAACGGAGATTTAACCCAAGAATGATGTGAACCGTGATTTTCCTGCCACTCTATAAAACCCAAAGATAAATAAAGTATATTTGTACCTTGCTCTTCTAGTGCAAGTTTAGATTTATTGCGTAGGTTCTTTAATGTCTTTTTACTTTCTTGAAATGATGTAGCAACCTTTATATCACCGAAAAATACAGGGATAGGGCAAGAAAGTTTGTCAAATAGTCTTAATACAGAGTATGTGCGTATATCAGAATCTTTGTCTAATGGATATTGAAAAGTCAGTTCATTTTCGTTCTGAACATAATTTGCATACAATTCATCAATCCCGGGTTCAACAATTTTTAATGTTGCCCTAATTGTTTCCTTGTAATTAATCATTTTATTTCTTTTTCCTGTATCTAAAAGCTGACTTTTCCAGTATTCTATTTTTTTATTTTCAACCAGATTCATGATATCACCTCGATTTTGTTTCTTCTAAATACAACGTAAATTAAATCATCCAAATAGGTACAATATAATTGTCGCTATCAACTGCGGAAAGAGTTTCTTTCATACAAATAATTGCACCTTTACCTCTTGGAATAGATGCTTTATCTAATAATTTAAACGGTTTTATAAGTTCGGTTCCGGGACTGGCAGTTCTTTTTATTTCAATAGGATGAAGCATACCGTCACTTTCAATTACAAGGTCAATTTCATTACTATTTGTATCACGGTAATACCATATAAGGCATTCTTTTGCATTGTTGTGATACGTTTTGATAATCTCAGACACAACGTAATTTTCAAGTATTGCACCATTAATTGCACCGTTTGCTAAAATCTCCGGGGACGAATATCTTGTAAGATATGCAACAAGTCCGGTGTCAAAGAAATACATTTTAGGAGTTTTTATCGTTCTCTTTAGCAAGTTATTTGAATAAGGACGTAAAAAAAATACAATATCAGATTTTTCAAGAATCTTTAGCCAACGCTTTGCCGTATCGTTAGAAATCCCAACATCTCTAGCAATATCTGACACATTGAGCATTTGACCTGCTCTACAAGCAGCAGAACGAATAAAATCGCTAAATATCATTGTATCATCAATATCAGCAATCTCTTTTACGTCTCTCTCTATATAAGTTTGAAGATAACTGCTATAAAACAGATCTCTGTCTGTGTATTTTCCACTTATATGTCCAGGCAAAGAGCCACTCCATATACGTCTGTATATTTCATTAAGATCAGCCGGCTTATTTATTTTACTACGTTTCTTTAATTTATCTAAATCAATAGAAAATGGTTCGGTTTTATCATTCCCATAGATTTCATGTTGTGAAAGTGAAGGCATGTGAATAATAGCAATTCTTCCAGCCAGAGATTCTTGCGCAAGTTCCATGAGCTTAAATGGTTGAGAACCTGTGAGCCAAAATGAACCGGGAGCAGCACCTTTATCTATTGCCATTTTTATATAAGAAAATAGTTCAGGTGCATATTGAACTTCATCTATCAAAATTGGTAATGAGTGCATTTGCAAAAAAAGTGCCGGATCCTTTGATGCTAATTTTCTTTCTTCTATATCATCCAACAAAACCTCTTCACGATTATCATCCATTAATTTCTTTAGTACAGTGGATTTACCCACTTGCCTTGCACCTGTTATCAAAATACAAGCATATTCTTTAGAAGCAGATTTAATTTTTTCCTCTAGGTCACGATTTATATATGTCATTGATATTCTCCTCTCATATTTTAATCCAATTGTATTATATATCAATCACGCATCATTGTCAATGTTAATTCAAGATTGTATCGTAAATTAGCCTAAAATACTCGTCGAATATTATTGTTTCTATTAAAAAAAATTACAAATTATCATATTTCTCTTTTTAGTGTAATTAAAGGGCTTTCTTGTTTCGCTTTTATGTTGACTCTCAAAAAAATCACGTTTTATATTTTTGTCTTGGTGGTACATAGCTCTTATCATAATAACAAATACTATAACTACTATTATCTATCATCTCATAATTTTACTCTGCATAAACGAATTTTCTGATATTATTTTTTATAATTAAGTATCTTCAAAATCTCCCATAACATCACCATAAAATATTATAGATATAATATACATCTATTTATTAACATTATATCACATAATATTAATAAAATAAATCCAATAATTAAAAATTGTATTTTTAACTTATATGCTATACTCATTTAGGAGTCACTCTCTTAACCACTAATTTCTTTTTTCCACGAATACTAATGTGTTATATTTTAAAAGAGTAAACTCCTTTTTACTTATTTAATATAATCTATTACATAGGCTTATAAATGTATCAAACTTATAAGTTACAACGTTTTATTTTTTTCAAATAAGGCTCCCGAAACAGTCTTAGCCATACGAATTCTAACTTCTGCATACATATGAGCATATACTCTTGATGTAATATCTGAACTTGCATGTCCTAAATGTGCAGATATATTTTCAATGTCTTCTCCGGCATATAATAAAACAGCTGCGTTTGTATGCCTCAAACCGTGTATTGTAAATTTGTGATTAAGTTCTAACTCTTGCTTATGATTTTCTATAAATCTTTTAAATTGTTTATTTAACAAACTTCTGTCATACCAATGCCCTGTACAAGATGTAAAAACCATATCCGGATGTTGCCATGCTGTTCCTACTATTTCTTTTTGTTTATCCTGCTCTTCCCTATGCTTTTTCAACATTTCGATTGCTGTGCTATCTATCGATATAGTTCTTACACTTCGTGATGTTTTTGGAGTTGATAAGTACCATGTATTTTCTGCATAGGATAGAGTTCTGTCTATAAATATAGTCCCTTTATCAAAATCTATTGATGACCATCTTAAGCCTAAGCATTCACCCGAACGCATACCCGTAAGCAATAGCAATTTGATAATTGTATTGAAACAACTATATTCTTCAAGTAAACTCATTAATGTCTGTGCCTGTTTTAAATCCAATACATTTTCTATTTTTCCGTATTCAACTTCTGTGTTTTCTTTCCAAATAGCACCTGAACATGGATTTTCAACTATGTATTTTTGTTTCACCGCATACTTCAATATGCTGTGAAATACTATTTTTATTTTTTTGGCGGTTGCGGGTTTGCAATCAAGCCCTGTTAAAAATTCCGATATATCCGACGTTGTTATATCTTTTAACTTTCTGTTTCCAAATACCGGCATAATATGATTTTTAACATTTGACTTGTAATGTTCCGCAGTCACCTTCTTTAATTTATTTGGAGCATACTCCGCAAAATAAACTTCGCACAACTGATTGAATTTCATATTTTCAGCTAATGTTTTGTTTCCTTTTACCTTCCTCGAAAATTCAATATACGCTTCTAATGCTAATTTATCGGCTTTGCTATCGCTGATTCCTTCAGGAGCTGTAAATGTTGTATACTTTCTTATGTGCCTTCCTTCTCCGTCATAACCAGCTGATACATTCAACTCATATGTATTTCCACGTTTCCTTATTCCGGGAGCTATTGTTTTATTATCACTTTTCATTTGTACCTCCTCAACCTACAACTGTCAACGTCTTCAGATATTCACATAAATTATCAAAATTAATCAATGCTTTTCTACCTGAGTAAACAGCCTTAATCTGACCGTTTTTAAGCATTACTCGTATAGCATTCTCTGGCAATAAACCAGTTTTGGCAATTTGTCTGACTGTCATCATTTGCGGTAATTTCTTTGTTTCTTCCATTTTATTGTCCTCCTATCTAAATAAACGTTCAATTTTGTAATCATCACAACATGCCTCAAGTTTAAGGCGGTCTATTCTTATTGCCATATAGCAAAGACCGTCATATTTCACAACATTAGATGTTGAATTACGATACAACAAGTTTTTGTTGGCAAAATATTTTGTATAGAACTTGGGACTATTATGTTGATTAAATTGAACATTCAGTACATCTGTAAGATATTCCGTTCTGATATAAATACATTTAATTCCATGCACGGTATGTACGAAATACTGCTCTGTTCTCTCATCAAAATCAAAAATCTTGTTTTCTATGCAATATACCAGTGCCTTTGCAAAATTTATTGATTTTGACTGTTCTTCATTAGCAAGTTTCTCCATCACCATCTGTTGTACTCTCTTGCTTTTATCCAAATCCTCTCTAAAATTTTTCATTCTCGATTTACACATTTCCTCAGAAATTGCATTAATTTCACAGCCATATGTTAAAATCAAATCAAATACAATCGTCAAAGTGAATTCAATATTATCAAGTCGCCTATACCTACTTTTGTTCTTTGATCGATTTCTTTTATAATTACTCATCTCCGCTTGAAATTCATCCGAATATAGGTTATAATGACTATATAACCATGAAACAAAATATCTGATAAATGATGAAATAACCAATGGTTGTGTTTGACACACAGCAAGCCTTTCTTCATCCACAGAGGTATTGAAATGAACTAACCACACCCTTCCCAAATCGCTGATATTTTCCAACCAGATTTCTGAAGTCATAGCAAAATGTGCATTTATTTCTTTTCCTCCTCGGATTGTATTTCTTGCCGATTCATCTGCAACTTCACGAATAATGCCTTGTGCATGTGCATCATTTTCATTCAGGCGTTTTGAATCCTTAAATATATCGTCATAAACGACAACTGCATCACGAAACTCCTCACCCATCTTTTCGGCATATGGTAATGAAGTGTCTGTACGCACAGTATTAAATTTTAGTCCTTTGGCTCTATTATATATGCTGGTCGCAAACTGTACCGTTGTTGTCTTTTTAGTTTGTGTTTCACCGGCAATAAATAAAGTATAATTAGTATACACTCCGCTTGCATCCAAAAAACTTTTAATATGTCCGACAACACTATCAACCATAATAATATCGGTTTTTCGTCGATTTATGTCAAAGAATCTTAGCATACCTGCAAAAGCTTCTTTTTCACTAAGTGATTTGTCATAATCCAATTTGAACCGCCTCTGAAGTGATGTATCTATAATACATTTGGTATTATTTGCAATGGGCAGCACTTCGCTACCCATTGCATAATATGGTACCCCTGCAACGCAAAATTCCCCAAGCTTACTTACATATATCAAATCAGAATCTTCCAGTAAAGATGCTTGCTGTTGAAAAAAATGACATAAACATTTTCTCGAACGATTACCCATAGCTAACACAAGATGTCTGTCAATCGCAAAGAAATCAAGTTCTGAAAATTCTTCAAAAGAATAAAAACTTGAATGAACTTCCTGCACAGAATCTGATATACTGGCAAAAAATCTGACGTGGTATTTAAATTGCGATTCCACCTCTGCAACCTTATCAAGTTTAAAAGTAAAATTGGCTATGTGTGTTAACCGACCTTTGCCATCTCGCCAATAAATATTATTTTCATCAACGCCGCATTGCTCAACATCGTCTCTTTTATCGATATAATCCATCACCACTTCAGCTCCTTTTCACCGTCTGAATCTAAATGAATAATATCATTCATAGAATTGCTGCAAAGCTTGGTTGTTAAGTCTGTTAAACCGGTTACCTTACCATCCAAATAAGCGATGTACATATTGGATTTTTTTACCAGCTCTTGCAATTGTTCAATTAGTAGCTCATTTTTTTCGATTGTTGCAATAGCCTTTTTTAGTTTTCTTTCCTTCTTCTTCTTTTTCTTTTTCCTCTTTTTCTTTTTAGTGTCCTTCTCATAGTAGTAGTCATCGTCCCAGTCGTCCCAATCATCCTCCGAGTAATCCGGAAGCTTATCTAGAGCCGCCAATTTTATTAGACCAAGATTTCCGTCAACATTTTCGATCACCTTTCGTTTGGAATTTTCGGGTTCTAATTCTTTTTGTACATCCGTGTTGTATTCATCATCTAAAAAATTCATGTAACCTCCTTATAGCTGCGAATCAGCAAAAAGTCTCGAGCACAACTTTGCTGTTCCATTTGAATAACTACCCTCCGCCGGATCATCAACAATATACATCAAGTTCGTGCATATGTAAAATCAGAGCGACGATTTTTTAATTCAAATTTTTAAATATAAAAACGTCAAAAATCTTTTTAAACGTCAAAAAAGCAAGGAAATTCCTTGCTTTCTTTACAGAGTATATTTTATAAAAAATCGTATTTTTTGTAAAACAACAAAACTTTAAACGTATTTTCTATGATTTTTCAAAACAATATTAATCCTCTTCCTCATCATAATCTTCGCCATCTTCTTCGTCATCATATTCTTCGTCATCATAATATGCATAATAATCTTCATATTCTTGTTCAGTAATTAAATATAATAAGTCTGAAAAGCCAAAATCATATACACGTTCCCTATTATCAGTAAAAAGTTTTATTATACTATCATCTTCCGTTTCATCGTCAATTTCATCGATAGAGTTTAGAACATTTATTGAATTATAAAACGCTTCTATCATACCTTCGCCTCTAAGAATCTCGTCTTCATACTCAAATAAAGACTTTCTTTGGAGATATTGTCTAAATCTATCATTAAACAAAATTTCTTTATACATCTCAAAATCCTTATTAGAAAATTTTTCAGGTACATAATCATAATCAAAAAAGCTTTTAATCTCACTAAAAAAGCATTCTATAGCATGATACTCGTCATTAATTATTTCATCATCTTCATCTCTATTTTTCTCTTTATTTTTGATATTATTTTTGATTTTGTCAACCAATCCCTTTCTATATGTTCTAATGCGATTTTTCTTCTCATTATTAGTTTTTAAGCTCCAAATGTTTTGCACAATTCTCGCTAAAACGTGTTCTGTTATATCAGATATAATAAAAAACATGATGTCTGCACAATCGTCCTCCAATTCATAACTTTCTAAAATATTATAATTTTTTAAAATAAAATCCATACACACACTATATCCAAAATATGTAAACGGTTGAATACAACAAATCATATCCTCAGCATTTTTATCATTTAAAAAGTTATAGTATATATGTAAAAAAGTTCTGAATTTAAACAGTTTTTCTAATAGTTGAAATTCAAAAAGATTATTTTTTCCTTCCTTTATAGTTTTATAGAAGTCATTAATTGTAGGGAGCCATACTTTCTCTATATCCCAAATAACATAATCTCTAAGTTTACTTTTTACATTTGTTTTAGTTATTTTATCTTCATAAAAGAAATCAATAATATCTAAATATGGTTTACACAAATATTGTTTTTCATCTAATTCATTTAAAACAAAACAGTAATCTGTATAAACTTTACATGCTTTCGATATACTATAAATATTACGACTCTTATACTTTATAGGATCATTTGATTTATTTTTTCTATCTCTGAAACGTCTTTTTTGTTTATTATCATATCTTTTAGATTTTAAATAATCCCTTAATGGTATTATGTCAAACTCTTCCTGTTCTTCTCCTATTTTTTTATTATGCTTTAAAGTTTTTATATCATCGTCAACGTTATATCTTACATCTAAAAAATATATATTTTCATAAATATGATACAACACATCTTTAAATATCATATATTTTAACTTATCTTTTTCACTATGCGTAACTTCACAAATTTCATCAATTAATTTCTTGTAGTCCTCTATATAGCCATCAACAAGATATTCAGTGTAACTATATACATTATCAATTTTTCTTTTATTTTTCAATTTGACTTTTTTGAGACGCTTATAAAATCTTTTTATATTTTTGTCAATGCATTTTCCCGCAGGCATAATAAAATTCCTTTCTCTATTTATATTCCATAAAACCGCAATTTTCATGGATAAATCCACGAAATATTGCTTTTTATGGATTTTATTTAATTATTATTTTACCACACCTACAATCATTCTTCAACATTTTTCGTTGTCCATACTGCATTGTTTGTTATCATTTTTAATACACTTAATTTGTATTGATTACATTTGTAAATCTGTAAAATGCCCAAATAGAGATACCGCATTTATCAGCCGCAGCTTGGGCTGATATTTTTTTGTCTTTCCACAACTTATACATTTCGTCGAAATTATCGGGTTTCGGAATTGGCGGTCTGCCGAATTTTACACCTCTCTTTTTTGCGGCGGCGA